>Ga0182024_10001587_pt1 | contig 58155 bp, 38 predicted proteins | sample P32metaG_FD_120480 | JGI IMG/M metagenome (GOLD analysis project Ga0182024, IMG submission 120480) | Permafrost microbial communities from Stordalen Mire, Sweden - P3-2 metaG (Illumina Assembly) | ecosystem: Environmental > Terrestrial > Soil > Wetlands > Permafrost | place: Sweden: Stordalen...
GGACTCATAATCCCTTGGTTCGGGGTTCGAATCCCTGCAGGCCCACCAAAAGTCAGACATCCGTCAATCCATCGGCCTCTGATTTCACACCACGCAAATCGTACCGTGGCATGACGGCCTGATTAAAGACCGAAGAGAATATTAGCGCGGTATTCGCAGCCGTTTGACAGTCCCTTTACAGTTCCGGGCGGATACTGGTCCCGTGATTGCGCATGCTCGCCAGAAAGTTCCGTTGAAGCTCGCGCTTGGTTCCACGCCTCTGGTGGAACTCTCCCTTCCCACCTTTGTCCCGTCGCTGCCCACCGCGCCATCTATGCCGCGTATTCGCGCGGAAGTGGGCCGCTACAGGCTGCGGCTTGCTGAGACCGTTGAAGATCGCCTGGCTGCCTGCCGGTTGCGCTTCAAGGTCTTCAATATTGAGATGGGCGAGGGACTGGAGAGTTCCTATCAAACAGGATTGGACACCGACCAGTTCGACCTCTTCTGCGAACACCTGCTGGTGGAGGATAAGTCTGAGGAGAATCCGGCCCGGCGCATCGTGGGAACCTACCGGATGCAGTCCGGAACCAGCGCCGGGCGCAACCTGGGCTACTACTCCGAGCAGGAGTTCAGCTTTGCCGCCTATGAGCCGCTCCGGCCCGGCATTCTGGAACTGGGTCGCGCCTCCATCGACCGTGAGCATCGCACTCCCGAGGTGCTGACGCTGCTTTGGAGGGGGATCTCGCAGTATGCTACCAACATGGGACTGCGCTATCTGATTGGTTGCTCATCGTTGACTTCAAAGGATCCGGTCGAGGGCTGGCAGATGTATCGCCAGCTTGAGCACTACCGGGTTTCGCCGGAGTTTGAAACCGTGCCAACCGCCGCCTACGCCTGTCCCAGCGAGCAGGAGGGCGCACACGCACAGCCGTCGCCCTGCCTACAAGACTGCCAGCCCAATCGATCGACGTCGCCCGCTCCTGTACAGGTACCCAGGCTGCTGAAGACCTACCTGGCCATCGGTGCGCGCATCGCCGGCCCGCCGGCCTGGGACCGCGAGTTCGGCACCATCGATTTCCTGACGATGCTCGACCTCAGATTGCTCTCGGCCTCGGCGCGCAATCGCTTCCTGGCTCCGCTCACCCAGTGAGTCTGCGCGCAATCCGGCGTGCTGTGACGCTGGGATTCGCACTGGTCATCTGCCTTCTTCGTTCGGGGTTGTCGCGCCTCACAGGGCCAGACACCGTGGAGCGTCGCGCCCGGTGGAATCACTCCTGCTGCCTGTGGGTGTTGGATCTTCTCGGCGTCCGGTTGAAGGTTACGGGCAAGCCGCCCGAGCATGGCCTGCTGGTCTCCAACCATCTCAGCTACCTGGAAGTTCTCGTCTATGGCGCGGCGCTGCCCTGCTGTCTGGTCTCCAAGGCCGAGATTGGCCGCTGGCCCTTTTTCGGAATCCTGGCGCGCGCTGGCGGAACGCTCTTTGTCGATCGCTCCAGCCGTGCCAGCGCCGAGCTGGTCACCGGCCAGATCGGCGAACGGCTCAAGGGCACGGTTCCGGTGCTGTTCTTTCCCGAGGGCACCAGTTCCGACGGCAGCCAGTTGCTGCGCTTCCACTCTCGTTTCTTCACCCCAGCGGTGGTTGCCGGTGTGCCGATTACGGCTGCGGCCGTTCGCTACATACCCGAAGACGGCACCCCCGAGCGCGAACTGTGCTGGTTTGGCGACACGCCGTTTCTGCCCCACATCTGGAAGACTCTGGGCGGCCCCGATTTCTGCGCCGAGATCCATTTCGGAGAGCCGCGCATCTACACTGACCGCCGAGCTGCAGCCGACGCCACCTACGCGGAGATTGAAGCCATGCGCAGCGGCAGCGTTCTCGCTCTGCAAGAAGTCGCGCCGCTATCGCAATAGGCCGGTTTCGGAGATGTCTTGCGTAGGCCGTTCCTACCGGTAAATCACGGGAATGAAGTGCTGCTCCTGATAGGGCGGACGGACGTACTCAGACTTCATCAGCGGAGGCAGTTCCAGCGCCTCGGGAGTGAGGTCTTTGTAGGGGATCTTGGAAAGTAGATGGCGGATGACGTTGAGGCGCGCCGCCTTTTTGTCTTCGGAGTTGACCACGAACCAAGGGGCCTGCTTCTGGTCAGTTGCGTTGAACATATCGTCCTTGGCGCGGGAGTAATCGGCCCAGTGCTTGCGCGACTCGAGGTCCATGGGACTGATCTTCCAGCGCTTGGTGGGGTTGGTCATGCGCTCCTGAAAACGGCGCTCCTGCTCCGCGTCGCTGACCGAGAACCAGTACTTGATGAGAACGATGCCGGAACGCACCAACATGCGCTCAAACTCCGGGCAGGTAAGTAGGAACTCCTGATACTGTGCTTCGGTGCAGAAGCCCATGACGCGCTCGACGCCGGCGCGGTTATACCAACTGCGGTCAAAGAGCACTAACTCGCCCGCCGCGGGCAAGTGGGGAACATAGCGTTGAAAATACCATTGGGATTTCTCGCGCTCAGTGGGCGTGCCGAGCGCCACGACCTTGCAGATGCGGGGATTGAGGGATTCAGTGATGCGCTTGATGGCGCCGCCTTTGCCGGCCGCATCCCGGCCTTCAAAGAGCACGACCACTTTCAGGTGTTCGTGACGAATCCATTCCTGAAGCTTGACCAGCTCGATCTGAAGGCGGCTGAGCTCTTTTTCGTAGTCGCAGTCTTTGCCGAGGCGCTTGGTGTTGGCATCGGCTGGCGGAAACAGCGCCGCAGCATGATCTTTGCCGTTTGGAAGTGCTTTCTTTGCTTCGACGCCGTTGGCTTTTTTCTTGCTCTTGTCTGCCATGGATCCTCCTCCAGTTTCGGCGGCAGGGTTCTGCGCAGATGCTGTCTAAGTCATTAGAGGGCTCGCGCAAAAACCGCATTCCGCTGTGCAATCGCCGGGAACCCAGGATTTGAGGCCTGTCGAAACAGCATACATCATTTCTTATCGCGTATCTGTGGTGTTTTCGCCGATTTTCGATGGGTTCGCGCGCTTGCGGAATCCGTCCCGATTTGCGCGATCAGGGTTCGGTATCGTCGAACGGGGCGCTCGGTATCCCGCAAATCGCGAATTTTATTCTGGAACCGGCTGCTTGTCTGCGACTGGCTCCACGCGGATTTTGCCTATGCGGCGGCCGTCCATTTCGACGACCGTGAGGCGGCGGCCCGCGAAGGTTACAGATTCGCCGGCCTCGGGGATATGGCCGAGGCGCATGAGAAGGAAGCCGGCGAGGGTCTCCACGCCGCCATCGCGGGGCAGGCTCCACTGCATCTGCGTTTCGAGGTCGCGGAGATTGACGCCGCCGTCCATGAGAAGCGCGCCGCTGGCAGTGGTGAGGACGGGGAGGACGGGTGAGTCAAACTCGTCTTCCAGTTCGCCGGTCAGCTGCTCGATGGCGTCCTCGGCAGTGACCAGGCCGACGGTCGAGCCGTATTCGTCCACGACGATGGCCATGTGGCGGCGGCGCTGCTGGAAGTCGCGAATCAGGTCCAGGGCGCTTTTGGTTTCAGGAACGACCAGGACGTCGCGCATCACCTGGCTGAGCTTGAGTTCGACAAAAGGAGCGGCAGCGGGACGATCTTTGGGCCGGAAGAACATGAGCCGGGCGAGGTCCTTGGAGTAGACGACGCCAACGATGTGCTCGGGGCCGCGGGTTTCGTCGTAGACCGGGACGCGGGAGTGCTGGTGGTCAATGACCCTGGCGCTGGCTTCTTCAAGCGGCATGTTTGAGGGCAAGGAGAAGATCTTTTGCCTCGGTGTCATGATTTCGCGGATGGGAACGTCGTCCAACTCAAGGGTCCGGTGGATGAGCGTCTCCTGAAACTTGGGCAGCACGCCCATACGGCGGGCGGCGGTGGCGATGAGCTTGAGTTCCTCGGGGGAGTGCACCTGGGCGCGCTCGGTGATGGGGATATCGAAGCCGCGCAGAATGATGGCCGCCGACGCTCTGAGGGCGCGCACAGCGGGGCGGACCGTGGCCATGAAGACCAGCATCGGCTGCGCCACTGCAACGGCAAGCGCCTCGGCGCGGCGGAGGGCGAGGGATTTCGGAACCAGTTCGCCCACCACCACATGGAAGTAGGTGATGAGGGCAAAGCCGAGGGTGATGGCGGCGATGCGAGCGTAGAGCAGCGAGTGCGCCTGGGTGAGGGGCAAAGCGCCGAACCAGCCCATCAGAACCGAGGCGGCCAGCGGCTCGCCTAGCCAGCCCAGAGCCAGCGAGCAGAGAGTAACTCCCAGTTGGACCGCGGGGAGAAAGTCGTCCAGGTCCTGTTGCAAGCGGCGGACGGCGCGGGCGCCGGGCACTCCAGCGGCCAGCAACTGCTCAATGCGCGTGTCGCGGATGGAGACCAGGGCGAACTCAGCGGCCACAAAGAAGGCGTTGGCCAGAATGAGCATGGCCACGGCGACAAACTGTAGCGGGAGAAGTCCGTGCATCTCGCCTGTGAGGATAGCATTTCAGGGATCAGAGAACGGGGCGCTCTGTGCGTTTTGGCGATTCTGCCTCGCCTACGATCCGGTCACGCAACGGGTTGGTTTTGCCGGACATAGGATCGCAAAGCGGAGTTGAGTATTAGGACACTTCAAAAAGTGTCCCAATCGCCCACAAGCCCATTCCCTTTCACCTCTATGATGAGTTTCATGCCGAGAATCAGGATTTGGCATCTGCTATCGACAGTTGTAATGTGCGGTTTGCCGTCTGTTTGTGCATTCGCCCAGACAGAACTCAAGCCCATGCGTGAGATTCATCTCCCCATTCCATCTTCGCGCGGGTCGTATTCCCCCCTTTTCACAATGGACATGTCCAGCAAGCAGCATTTCTCTATGCGAGTCGCTCCCGATCAAAGTCTTCTGGTCCTCGACTCAGACACGAGTGGCAACTGGTCCCTTGTACGCCTAACGAAATGGTGGACCAACACTCCAGTCAACGAGGTGTTGAGCGTTCCTGGTTGGAACGCGGCCGATGCTAAACACATGGCCCAAATTAAGGTTGACCTGCAGATCACCCCGGACGGCCGCTATGCGGTCGCTTTTGCGGGAGCGGTCTGGATGGAAAAGTCCGATTTTATCTTCCATACGCCGAGTGGATATATCCCTCGCAAGCCAGACACAATCATCACCGTCGTCGATTTGAGCCAATGGAAGATCATTAGCGGTATTCATACGATGGATCTAGCGAATGGGCAATTCAGGGGAGTACGAGTTGTGAGCGACAAATGGATTGTGTTGGATTTCTCCCTCGGCAATTCGCCGTTGAGAATTCTCTTATACAGTTATGTCACAAAGTTGATTTCGATACCAGAGCTACATTCCGGGTCTGAATGCACCTCGGATAGGCCGTTCCGCGGCAGTCCATCTTTGTCCCTGAAGCAAGAGGATGCAGAACCAGCGAAGAGGCACAATAATGCAGTTTGTCAGGATGTGCTTCAAACCATAGGGATCGGCTCTGTCGATGAACTGGAAATCCGGATTGAACGAGGGCAGGACGATCAACCGGCTACAGTGCAACAGCGCAGCCATGATTTAGAAGATACTGAAGATGATTTCTTCCGACATTGGGGTGAATATCCCTACTACCTGCTTTACAGTGAGAACCCGCCGTTCGAGTCGTCGTCTCACCAGTGGTACGGCCTCTACGATTCGCAGGAACGCGGATTTTATGATTTGGAAATCTTCGACGCCGAAGGGCGGAAGCAGAAACCGCAGACCATCCGGAGTCTCATGTGTGGTGATCCATCACTGGAGCAGCGTGGTTCGGCCTGTGGATGCCGGGTCGTCGATGTTCCTGAGGAACAACATGATCTACTAGCTTACTGCCGTACACAGCGTGGCGACTTTGACGGCATGGTACGGCGTGAGTGGCTCGCCGTGCTTCACTCGGACGATTTCCCCGGGGCGGGATTCATCAGCCTTCCAAGTAAATACCGCCATGAGACTCTGGAAGAGATCGCACGCGCCGACGGACACTCCTATGTTGTGACTCTTGAATTAGGAGAAATGCTCCGTGTGTATGCGATTCCCGACCGGCCGTAGTGCAGCCTTGCAGGAAGCCTCACAGGCGCGAAATCGACCCCAATCTCCAAGTCCCGCGTGTCGTCAGCTACTCAGAAGCTGACCAACACCATCGGCTGGGGGTGTCCAGCGAGCTGAGCCCGAGTGCTAAAGTGAGCAATATCTATGCTGCTTCTCATCTTCCCCATTCGCGCTGATTCAAGCAGCGACCGCCAAGGCATAAGGTTGATTCCGGCTAGAGCACAGCCACTGTCCGCCATTCCAGGTAGAAGTGCATCTGGTCTTCGCGGATAATCGAGAACCCAAGACGCTGGTGAAAGCGCTGCGAGCCCGGGTTGAACCGGGATACGGTGCAGCGGATAGGCAGCCTGGCCTTCGCGGCTTCCTGTTGCAGGCGCTGTATCAGCACAGTTCCTATCCCCTTGCGTTGCAAGGAGGGGTGGATAGCTATGTCAACCAGGTGAAACTCCAATTCATCCTGCGCCACCCATAGCCGGCCTACAGCTTTCGCGTCCAGCAGCACCACGTGGCAACAGGAGTTGGGGAACATCGCGGTGTAGGAAGATGTCATGGCGCGAAACTGCATGCGGATGAGGTCGTCACGCTGCGACTGCGGGATGGGCGCGAGCGCGAACTCCGGCCCACGGATAGCCGCGTACAGGTCATAGAGGAAGATTTCGTCTTGAGGAAGCGCGGGTCGAACGGCAAGAGTGGACATGGACAGTGAGAAGCGGGGCCAGTCTTTCACAGGCCCCGTTGCAAAAGTGTACTAGCTTCGTGCTGGAAAGACACCCACAAACGCGATGATCCAGTACATGCCGAGATACGGCATCATGTTTTCGTGCGGTTGACTGCCCCCGTTAAAAACCGAAATGGCGGCTGGAGCCATCGCTGCCAGCGGCGTAACGGTGTTGGTGTAAAGGCTACCGGCCTTGCTGTCAGCTAAAGTATTGCCAGCCGGCGTCGTAGCATCGGAAATAGCGGATTTCACCGAACAAGTGTGGTTATGGTTGGGGGTTTCCGATGCTAACAGGGTCTCAGTGGATGAGCCGCCCGTTTCACCCTGGAAGTATTGGCTGAGGCCCGCGCCCTGGCCGACTCCCACCGGAACATTACCCTGCATATTGGGCAATTGGAAGTTGCTAGTTCCGTTTCCGCCATACTGGGTGCCCAGCAGCGAAAACAGAGCCGTGTTTTGCGAAATTGAAACGAGTTGGCCGGCGGCGATTTGCCACCCCACTGGATTGAAGTTGAAAGCTACCAGCATCATTTCGCCTACAAATGGATCTGACATGTTTCGTGTCTCCTTGAATTGCCAGGTCTAGTTCCGGGAAGGGAAGATGCCCGACAATGCGATGCACCAGTTCATCACCAGATAAGGCTGCCGGTTTTCGTGGGGTTGGTTTCCCCCCACAGTCGAAAGGGTGCCCGCGCTCATCGCCGCGAGACTGGTCGGCCCCGCGAAGACGTTCCCGCCTTGGCTGCCCAGCAGGTCTCCAGCGGCTGGTTTTGCGACGGAAGCCGCTGCGCCAGATGCATTGAGTTGGTGGGTGTGCGGCGGTACATTGACGGACAGTATCGTTACAGATTCAACGCCGTCTATCTCACCGTAATTGATGCCGTTGCCCACGCCGACCGGCGTCCGGCCCTGCAGGTTGGGCAGCGCAAAATTCTGTATTCCATTCCCGCCGTACGTCGTCCCAACGAGTGAAAAAAGCGCTTGATTCTGGTTGATCGGCAACAACTGCCCGTTGGCCAGGGCCCATCCTTTGGGTGCGAAGTTAAAGGATGCCAGCATCAGCTGGGCCACAAAAGGTTGTGACATTCTTTTCTCCTTAGACTGCTCGTGATCGAATGCGCCGGTCAGCTCTGGCTCGGGTAGATGCCAAAGAGCGCGATAATCCAATTCAGCACCAGGTACGGCTGGAGGTTGTTGTGCGGCTGGCCCCCGCCGCTGGAACCGATCATGGCGTTATTCATCGCAATGGCCGGCGCCCCGGCGGTGTAGATGCCCACGCTGGAGCCAAGCGTATTGCCGGTTGGAACGTTTGTCCCGGCGTCCGCCGAGGAACCCAGCAGTTGGTGGGTGTGGGTCGGGAACTGGTTCACGGTGAGGGCTACATTCTCAACGCCTCCCGTTGCTCCAATCACGTAGGTGCTGACTCCGTTGCTGCCTTGGTGGACTGGAATGCGGCTTTGCAAATCGGGAAGGGCGAACGTGCTTTGGCCATCCCCCCCATATGTTGTGCCGATCAGGTTGAACAGCGTGCTGTTTTCAGCGATTGATTGGAGCGCGCCGTTACAAGTTGCCCAGCTGACCGGGGCAAAGGTGAAGCCGACCGCCCGTACTTCGCCTATGAAGGGTTGACTCATGAGTGAAATCTCCTAGGATTCTTTGCGTTCTCGAGAGTAAGAGAAATTCCCTTGTACCATTTCCGCAAGTCACTTGCAAGAAATATCTGCCTGATAGAGCTCCCTCTAAAAGCAATCTTGAATTGGAGCCATTCCTGTCATGAATGCGCTCTGACTAAGCCAGGTTCCTGGAGGGCTGAAGCCAGTTTTACGATGCGCTGTTCAGTGCCCGAACCAATGGAATGCAATATCCCTGCCATGGTACCCAGATATTGTATGCGGGAAAGTTACTCAAGTAAGTTACCGGCGTAATTCATGCAAATGCAGACTAAATCCCAGAAACAGATTCCGTTCGAGTGATCGCTGATCATTCAAAAAAAGGATGCTGTGCTCAAAGAAAATGATAGACGATTCTCCATTGCCGATTTACGATGAGCAGATTGATCCCCGTTGTCTTACCCCAAAATCTGAAAAAAGATAGCTTCAAGAGAATTGGCGGGTGAATGACTCCAGAGTTACACCCGGGAGGTACGGAATGTCCCTGTCTCGTCGTCAATTTGTTTATGCCGCTTCACTGTCCGTCGTTGCTGCCTCAGCCAGCCCTTCTCTGTTTGCGCAAAGTGGGTCGCAGACTGCGCCCGATACCGTCACCGATGATGGCTCGGCAACGTTGGCCACCTTTTCCCTTGGGGACTTCGAGGGGTTGATCGGAGCAAGCTTTTCAATCAGCCTCGCTGGCCGATCGTTGGGCAACGTCACCTTGATTGCGGCCACTGCGGCGGTTCCCCCGCATGGGGCAAAGACGCTACCGGGCCAAGCCCTTGAAGGCTTCTCGCTGCGCTTTCGGGGCGTGGGCGCAACGCTGCCGCAGGACACTTACCTGATGGAGGAGAGCAGTCTCGGCACTTTCCCACTGTTTCTTGTGCCGGAGGGTCCGGTGGGATCTGGTCGTCCTACCTACATGGCAGTCTTCACAAGGTTTGCCGGCTCTGCTTCAAATGTGCCGGTCGCCCCGTCGGCATGACGCGGTTGGCAAAGTAAGAGCCACCCGCTATATCTGCGTCAGTGATAGCTAGACGCTCAAATATATCCGCATCGAAATCCAAAGGGTGCGGCCACGCCGCGAGATCCTGCTTGAATGGGTATGGCGGCGGTGTTATCGCTTGTTGTCAACAGTCCAAGCACTCATGCAGGCAAGACTTTGATTTCAGTCTCGGGGTTCCTTGCACAAGGTCGACTACTCAGAAGCTGACCAACCACCATCGCCTGGCGCGGTACGGCGTGGCTGAGCCCGGTGCTAGACTGAGCAGTATCTATGAGTGCTTCCCATCTATCTCATTCGCCTCATTCGTCTTTGTCTACCGACTCTGCCGTCGATGCGCGGACTGCGCTGCTGAAGCGTGCCGCGCGCGCCGCCATGGATTACCTGGAAGACGTGGATGCGCGGGGGGTTGCGCCGCGGCCAGAGGCGGTTGCGGCGCTGAGCGCGCTGCAGGGGCCTCTGCCGCCGGGGCCGACGAGCCCAGAGGCGGTTCTACATCTGCTGGATACTTACGGATCTCCCGCGACGGTGGCCAAGAACAATGGGCGCTTCTTCGGTTTTGTGAATGGGGGCTGTTTGCCGACGGCGCTGGCGGCGTCGTGGCTGGTGAGCGCGTGGGACCAGAACGCGGCGTTCTATGTGCAGTCGCCAACGGCTATTGTGCTTGAGGAGATTGCGCTCGAATGGGTGCGGCAACTGCTAGGCCTGCCCGAGGGCACTGCCGGCGCGGTGGTGACCGGGGCCACGATGGCAAACTTTACCGCCTTGGCTGCGGCACGGCATGCTCTGCTGGAGCGCGCCGGTTGGGATGTGGAAGCCGACGGCCTGTTTGGTGCGCCTCCGATCACGGTTGTGGTGGGCGAGGAGGCTCATGCGTCCGTGACCAAGGCGCTGGGGCTCCTCGGGCTGGGACGGAAGCGAGTGGTACGCGTGCCCGTGGACGGACAGGGACGGATGCGGGCCGATGCTCTACCTCCTCTGGATGCGCGGACCATCCTCTGCTTGCAGGCGGGCAACGTGAACACCGGGGCTTACGATGCCGCGGCGACGATTTGCCCCGTGGCGCATGCGGCTGGGGCCTGGATACATGTGGATGGAGCCTTCGGGCTGTGGGCCGCGGCTTCGCCGGAGTACCGGAAGTGGGCCAAGGGGTTTGAGCAAGCCGACTCGTGGGCGACCGATGGGCACAAGTGGCCCAATATCGGCTACGACTGCGGCATTGCGATGGTGCGAGAGCCTGCGGCGCTACGGGCGGCCATGTCGATTCAGGCCTCGTATCTGGCTTTGGGAGAACATCGCGAGCCATCCGACTACAACCCGGAACTTTCGCGGCGGGCGCGCGGCGTTGAGCTTTGGGCTGGCCTGCGGTCGCTGGGACGGTCGGGCATGGCGGAGATTGTGGAGCGGACCTCAGGCCACGCACGGCGGTTTGCAGCCGGACTCAAAGCTGCCGGCTTCCAGGTGCTGAACGATGTGGTCATCAATCAAGTTCTGGTTTCGTTCGGGACGCCGGAGCGGACGCTGCGGGCCATTGCTCGGTTGCAGACGGAAGGAACCTGCTGGTGCGGGTCGACGGTTTGGCAGGGACAGACTGCCATGCGGATCAGCGTGTCGTCGTGGGCCACAACCAGGGAAGATGTCGAGCGGAGCCTTGCGGCGATGATTAAGGCGGCGGAGGAATGAGAGCTGCTCCATGCCGCGCTTGCTGCCTGCCCGACATATGCGCGTGTGCGCGGAGGCTGAGAGCCATGTGTAGATTCCTTCGGTTCAGTTGCATCGCGGCGGTTCTTGCCATTTCGTTTGTTCCTCTCGCTCATTCGCTGGAAAAGCAGTCTGCCCCGGTCTACCGCGCGCGGCGCGTGGCGCTGGCCGCAAAGCTGCACGGCGGTGTTGCTGTGCTGTTTGCCGCCGAGGAGCCGCAACTGGACTTCATGCCCTATCGCCAGGATGCGGATTTCTATTACCTGACCGGATGGAACGAGCCAGGGGCGGCATTGCTGATTGTGGGGGACGCGGGGCAGCCTCAAAACGCCGGGGCGCAATCCGCAGGGACGCTGGCTCCGCGCCCGTACAAAGAGATCCTGTTTCTGCCGACGCGCGACCTGCGCATGGAAAAGTACACCGGGGCCAAGCTGGATGCAGCCTCACCGGACGTGGCGACAACAGCTGGCGTCGACGAGGTGCAGGCAATGACGGAAATGGCGACAGTGCTGAATCGGCTGATCGCCGCCGACCGTAGGCTGGCGCGGAGTGTGTGGACGCAGCCGGAGTCTACGCAGGCCAAAGCCCTGCTGGGGTATACCGCGGTGACGTTGGGGATGGACGCGAGCGATCCGGCCCACGACGTGACAGCGCTGACGCAGCAGTTGCGGGCAGTGAAGGACGAAGGGGAGATTGCACTGCTTAAGAAGGCCTCCGACGCATCCATTCAGGCGCAACGAGTGATGATGAAGGCAGTGAAGCCGGGTGTGACCGAGCGGGCGCTGGCTGGCAAGATGACGGCTGCGTGGATGGAGAACGGCTGCGAGCGAGCGTCGTATGCGCCCATCGTGGGGTCGGGAATCAACTCGACGATCCTGCACTACTCGGAGAACACGCGAACGCTGGAGGATGGCGACATTCTGCTGGTGGATGCGGCCTGCGAGTACTCGATGTACGCATCGGACATCACGCGCACAGTGCCGGTGAACGGTCATTTCACGCCGCGGCAGCGGGAAATTTACAACGTCGTACTGGGGGCGCAACAGGCGGCCATCGACGCATTTGTGGCCGGCAAGTCGAAGATCAACGACCGCGACCGGCGCGACCCGGATTCGCTGGACAATGCAGCTTACAATTACATCAACATGCACGGAAAAGATCTGCATGGGCAACCGTTGGGCCAGTATTGGCTCCATGGGCTGGGGCACCTGGTGGGCATCGACGTTCACGATCCGGCGGATTACCCGGCACTGCTCAAGCCGGGGATGGTATTCACCATCGAGCCGGGAGTCTACATTCCCGAGGAGAAGCTGGGCGTGCGCATCGAGTGCGTGTTCCTGGTGGGCGCGGATGGCAAGCTCATCGACTTGGTGGCCGCGCTTCCGCATACCGCCGAGGATGTGGAAGCGGCAATGCAGGGCAAGTGAGCGTGTGGGAAGGTTGGTAGACAAGCCGCATGGACCCGCGCGACGAAATGGAATCCGATCAGCTGGAACTGCTGGCGCAAGCCTTTCGAGAGCAACTGCTGGCCTGCCTGGACGAGTGCGCGTGCGGCCGCATCGGGCTGTTTTCCGATTTGGAGGATATGGGCGGCAATCAAGAGGATCGGGGCTGGCCCGAGGCGGCGCGGTTGCGGGAGTTAGCTTTTGGGTTGCAGGGAGTCTTCGCACAACAGGAACGGCAAAATGTTCTTTGCGAAGAGTTTCTTGACCTTTGTACAATTCACGGAGAGAGCAACCCCGGTGAGCCGAAGCTGGCGCGGGCATTTTTGCAGCGGATTGAGAAGGGCGAGGTTGGCGCCAAGCCAGCAGAGGAGAGACGACCATGGTAATCCTGCACGCATTTCTTGCGCTGCTGGCCGGCTTCGCCACAATGGCTGTGGTGGTGATGGTGATGACCATGCTGCTTGCTCGCCTCACGCCCGACTGGGCCGGGGTAGCAGGCCCGCCGCACCGTGGCTACATTCTCGTGGTCCTCGGCTATTCCTATCTGGCGGCTGGGGGCGGAGGTTATGTAACCGCGTGGCTCGCTGAGTCCCACCCTCTGGAGCACGTGCTGACTCTGGGAATTGCAGTGCTTTTGCTGAGCGGGTTGAGCGCCATGCTCACCAAGAGCGATCAGCCGACGTTGTACCAAGTAGCGCTGGTGGCGATTTTGCCGGTCGGCGTGCTGGCCGGCGGCATCGTGCGGATGAAGATGATGGGGATTATGTAACTCGCTTTTCGCGCTAGTCAACGAATGAGACCGGATTTTTCTCAAAGTTCTGGTTATCATGGGTTTCTTCGAGCGCAACAGCGGCAGCCACATTGCAAGCCCATCACTCACAGGTGGTATTGACAAACACCACCTCATACGGTCCTGTTGAAAAACCAAGCCACAATCGTGTATCATAATGCGGCACTCAATGATAGGCCAATTGGTTCGTTTCGCAGGTTCGCCGAACGGGAGGAACGCATGTCAAACGACAATCTTCAGGAGTTAGAGCAAGTCCACCTTCAGGAGCAACCGCAAGTCCAGCCTCAGGAAGAAGCGCCCGTCTACACATTCATAGGCGAGCAGACATCCGACGTGTTTCACGAACTCGCCGAGATGCACCACCGAGAGGCTCAACAACTGCTGGAGCGCGCCAACGCCTCAGAAGCCGAAGGCCGGGAGGAAGAGGCCAGGTTGTTGCTGGATGTTTCGTTGACGCGGGAGCAAAGGGCGCGGGAGCTTGAGATGGCAGCTCGTGGCGAGGTGGAAGATCCGAGCGTGATCGAAGTACTCGATGGCCAGGAGGACATACTCAAGACCTACACGCCCAATACCATGACATTTTTCAAAGAAGACGAGCTTCCCCCCGCCACAGTGCCGGAGCATATGCGACCTATTCCGCCCGGACGCATTGCCAAGGCAGTGGCCAAGGTATCGAACTGGTGGAAACAGTGATTCTCTAGCTGTGCCCTTGTGTTGCATCGGGCGATGGGCCCATTCAGTGCTATTACTCGCGACGGCTCCAGCGCACTGGGTGGTCGCCGATATGCTCTGTTCCGTTCAGATAAACGGCCTCTTGGCCTCCCAATGATTTTCCATCGTCGGATAGTGCCAATGTAACGATGACCAATGTGAACGGGTATCCTGGATCGTGCCCCGATAGGTGGAAACTGATTTCCCCGGCTCGGACTTGTATTTGATCGATACCCCACGTAGGCCGAGCGCAGCTATTTGTAATGACCCATCGCCCTGCACTTTGACTGACAGAATAGTCGCATTCGGGCTTTGACTGGCCGCCGACAAAATAGTTGTCCGGCGTCGGGTTGTCATACCACCGTCCCGCAACGGTATACCCCCCGGCCTGGCTGGCAGCACGATCTTCCAATTGCTTTTCAGCCAGGGCTCTCCGTTGCTGGTCTTTCGCCTGCTTTTTTGCCTCTTCGTCGGCCGCTACTCGTTGGAGCGCCTTGAGCCTGTAAACCTCATCCTGGGCGTCGCGGGCGTCGGAGGGCTCGGTGAGCTCGTATAGGTTTAGGCTGGCGATGGCATCGTCATACTTGCCTGCGGACGCCTGGACGGTGGCGAGCTTCTTGTACACCTCGCCCCACCACGGCGCAGCCAGCAACGCTGCCTTGAACTCCTCGATGGCCCGCTGCTCATAACCGGGATTGTCCTCCGCTGTGTTCACGAGGACCATAGCCATTACATAGTGCCCTCGGGCCTCTTCGGGAATCTCCGGCGGAGTCTTCAGGCTCTGGGCCAGCTTGATGATTTGCCGCCGGGCGGCATCGTTCGGGTTCCCGACAAACTGCTGCAACGCCGACTGAAACTGCTGATCGGATTGCTGGCGATCGATATCGTGCCCCAGCGCCTCGGCGCTCTGGGTGTTCACGCCGGTGCGGACGGCGGCCATATAAAGCGCTAGGTTGCGCCGAGCATCGTCGAAGTCGTTGGCTTGGGCGAATGCAGCCGCGGCATTATAGTCGGCGTCGGCATACCACGGAGCCTGCACGCTGACCTGCTCAAAGAGCCGCGCCGCCGCCTTCAAATCCTCCGCAGTCGCAGCGGCCTTGAGCTTGGCGCCAGCGTTGGCGAAATTATCCCGCGCTTGCTGCGGAATCGGTGGAGCGGGATTCATGGTCTTGGCCAACGCAACGATCTCGCTGCGCAGGGTGGTGTCGTCGGGCTTGTTTTGAAAGTCCGCCAGGTAGGCTGCAAGCTGCGTGCGGGCGGCCGAATCGGCGGCCTGGTGCCCCGAATGGGTCGCGGCGGGTTTGGCCGTCTGCGCCGGAACCGCGATTGCGTAGAACAGCGAAAAAAACATAAGCCCGAAGGGAATCGTTCTTCTGTTCATGATTTCTCTCTCCGTGATACCGCAAATTTCGGGTTGCGTGAGCTGAACCCTCACCTTGTGCCGGCATTCCGAATGAACGATTGCCGGTCTGCGTCATCCATTGTCTTCACGTACCACAAGGCAAATTGACCATCCTGGTTCATTGCGTTCCCATGCGCGCCTCAATTGATCGGCATCCACACAAAACTCAGGTTTCTCTCGCCGGCGCCAGTGCAACCGGCGTAAACAGGAACTTCTGTCTTCGCCACTTATCCCCTCAAATTGTACGTCTCGCGAGGGATATTGCAAGACCATTGGTGCATTTGGGTTGAAAAATCCGGTGATAAGGCACCAACCTGGGGAACCCGGCTGATCGGCGGTATGAGTACTGCGTGCTCTTGGTTAGCGCTGAAGGAGGTCGATCGGTTTGGTGAAGTCGGTGACGCGTAGGTGTCGGGCGAGTACTGGGTGCTGGCGCTCAAGGGCCAGAAACATCTCCCAGGCGACGCGGCGATAGCTGAAATGGCCGGCGGGGCCGGAACGGAGTTCGGCGATGTATTGGGCTTCGGCGAAGTCCATCTTGAACAAGCTGCGGATGCGCGTGGCGAGAGGGAGGAGGTAGAGAGCGGATTGTGCGGCTTCCGGAGCCTGGCTTGAGGCGATCTGGGCGCTGGCGTCGTGGGCTTGATCGATGGCGGATTGGAAGTCGGGGCGGACCCCGGCTTCCATGAGGATATCCACATCCGGCCCGAGGTCACCGCAGGTGGGGGTTTCATAGCCGTGGAGGGCTGTGAAGGCCTGAATGATCTGGGTGCAGCGGCGATGGCGGTGCATGTCGCGGAAACCGCCGATATCCATAAGAATGTCGAACCGTAGAGCCGCGCCGGCGTGAAACGCGCGGAGCGCCTCGTCGTGGCGGCCGCGGTGGCGCAGGCCGAGATCGATGATTTCAGTGACACGAGACTCGGGCAGCGCAGCCACGAGGTCGCGAATCTGGCGGTATGGGTGGTGGCTGACGGAGTAAAGCAGCGTGGAGGCCAATTCGACTTCGAGGGTTTCGGTGCACTCGACCAGATCGACTAAGGGTGCATCGGCGATGGGTTGGGCGTGCAGAAGTTCGGCGGCGGCCTGCGCGAGCTCAGCCTGAGTTTGGGTGACGTAGTCGTTGGGCTGTGCGTACTTGACCAGGGTGGGAGCGGTGCGGATTTCGCGGTTGAGGAGGCGGGCAGCTTCTTCGGCGAGAGCTGGATTCCCGTCTATCTCAAGAGCCGTGAGCTTTTCGACAAAGGCGGCTGCGGGTTGCGTGTTGACGTTCCACGCCGGGCCGGTGGCGGCATCGCGGAGCTTGAGGCCCAGGTCGCGGATTTCGGCTGCGGGATGCGAGAGCAGACGCGAGACCTGGGTTTCAAGAGTGCGGGCGTTCACGATCTGGCCGAGGGAGGTGTTGGTGGCCAGCGGGAGCAAATAACGGGCTACGTCGAACGCGCGGGCTTTGAGAGTGCGTTCATAAGCGTCGGGATTAAGGGCGTCGGGGCAGGGAACGCGGCGGCGCAGGGCGTCAAGGACGGCAGCGGTGGTGCGCTGGTAGGCAGCGAAGAGGTTCTCAATGGTTTTGGCGTAAAGCTGGCCGGAGGTTGAATTTTGCCCAAAATCGGGGAAATACCATCCGGATTTGAGGAAGTTTTGATATCTTGTCGAGCGTTCCTGTCCGTCCCAACGCTGCTCGTCGACCAGGACGATAGCGGCCATGAGGCTGAGCCGCTCGACTGCAAAGGCGATGTGCGCCAGGTCGGCGATGGAACGGTGGCCATATTGAAAGTAAAAGGTATTGAGGAACTGCTCAGCGCGCTGGGCGCTGATTTCAGTAAGGGATTCGCGCATGGAGAGAGCGGATCTGGAGTACTTGGCCATGGCGTAGGCCAGGACCTCGGGGTCTGCGCCGTGGACGGCGAAAACTTCGGTTTGGTTGCGGGCGCCGGGAGGGACAAAGTTTTCACTGGACATTTGAGAGGGCTCGCGAACAGAATACGGCATTAGGGTGCGATTGGGTGAGAGCCTGTTATGAACCATAGGGCGGGCAGCGACGGGAGCCAATTTTTCTCAGTTCGAGGAGCGAGGAGAGACAGATACCGGGTGTATCTGAGCGACGAGCGACGACGAAATGGGGAAAATTGGCCCCGTCCCGAAGGGTTGCGACGAAAATCCGGCCATATGTCATTCTCAACCTCGACGGTGGACCCGCCACAGCCTTCGGGCTCGGCTTCGTCTGGCCGGATTTTCGTCCGCGACGCTGTCCGCCCTATAGTTCATAACAGGCTCTAGGCAGGAGTTGGCGATGCAGGAATATCTGGTACGCACGTCGCACAGGCCGCGGCCTTTACCTTCAGGCCGCTGGGAGATGACCCAGCGCTGGAACGATCTGCTGTTTGCACATTGGCCGGTTCCGGCGGCGCAAATTGAGGCGCTGTTGCCGGATGGGTTGCACGTCGACACATTTCAAGGGTCCGCGTGGCTGGGAATTGTGCCGTTTTGGCTGGACCGTATCAAGATTCGTGGGGTGCCTCCCATTCCCGGCGCGCGCAGCTTTCCCGATCTGAATCTGCGTACCTACGTCCGCGACGGATATACCGGAACACGAGGCATGTATTGCTTTTCGCTGGACGCCAGCAACCTGCTGGCTGTGGCGGCGGCGCGCGCCTTCTATAACCTGCCCTACTACTGGGCCGAGATGCGGCTGGAGCAGAGGTCGGAGCGGGAATTCTCGTTCTACAGCCGGCGGCGGTTCTCGAACCAGCCGGTGGTGTTCAAGGCGCGTTATCGTGGACTGGGGCCGACCCGCAAGCTGGCGGAGAATCGCAGCGGCACCCTCGAGCATTTCCTCACCGAGCGCTATTGCCTGTTTACCCGCAATCGCGCCGGACAACCGGTCCGTGCCAACATTCACCATGTTCCCTGGCCGCTCGAAGATGCGGAAGCGGAGATCGAGCGCAACGACTTGGCTACCTCGCTCGGGATTAGCCTGCCAAAAATGGAGCCGGTCCTGCACTACTCGCGGCGGCTGGCGATCTACATCTGGCCTGCGGAGCTGGTGCGGCCCTCGCTGGCCTCCAGGCCCGTCACTGTGGCTGCGACGCCGTCGGGATAAAGGCTGCCCTCGTCTGTCGGTTCTCGCCCCTCTGGGGAGGTCCAGGCTGGAGACGCCTGAACGGAGAGGGCAGGTGTGCTTTCAATGCCTTCGATACTGCTTAACCGTGCGCGCCCCCGCTGCGGCATGAAGGGTTGCACAAGTTCCCCGGCCAAATCCGGAGCCATCGGCGTGCTAATTCCGTACTTTGGCGGCCATAGTTTTCTAGGCAAATACCAGGAACCGAACAGTATATCCATAATGGGCAGCATCGAGGCGTAGTTCTTGTCCACATGCTCGTCGTTGGTATGGTGCCAATGGTGAAAGGCGGGCGTGGAGATCAGCATGCTGAGCCAGCCGAAGCGCCAGCGTATGTTGGCATGAATAAAGTAGCCCCACGTGGTGCCGACCAACAAGACAAACAAAGTTGCCTTATCCAATTGGCCGCCCGCCGCCGGTTGAGCCAGGCCCAAGGCATACAAGGGGACAAATCCGCATAAGCGGGTAAAGATCAAGTCCACCGGGTGCGCGCGGGTACTGACGATCCAGTCCATCTCCTCGGCGCTATGGTGGACGGAGTGGAAGCGCCAGAGTAGGGGGATCTCATGGGTCCAGCGATGCCCCCAATAAAATCCAAACTCTCCTACCACCAGCGCGGCCAGCAGGCGCGCGGTCAGCGGCAGGCTCGCTGTCCATTCGTGTACGGCTCCGGGGACCAGGCGATGCATCGTCCAGGCGATGCCCGCCACGGGAAAGACCAGGAGCGCTTTCAGGAAGAAGCCGTTGAGAAAGTAGTAGCCCAGATCGACAAAGAAGGACTTCCGGAAGATCGCATGCGGACGAATGGCAAAGAGTCTCTCCAGCGGCGCAAAAATAAGCAAAAGCAGGAAGAGCCACACGCACAGCCGGATGATATCCACTGCGTACGAGGGCAATTCCTGAATTTGTTCTATGAGGGAATCCATCTTATTGTCGATTCTAACCGTGAACGATGAAAAAGAGGCAGCGCCTATAGGAGCGCGCTACCTCTTTTTCATCGTGCAGTGGGTTGGTTGCTGATTAGCGCTTGAGCCATTTCTTCGAGCGGAGAACGCCCAGGCCGCCCATCAGACCTGTGAAGAGCAGAGGCAGGGTTCCGGGTTCAGGAGTTGGCGCGAGGTTCATCGAGACACCGTCCAGAAGAGCAAACGGCGGTTGTTGCACGTTGCCATAACTCAGGAATGAAAGTATGTCGGTTGTGCTATTCGCGGTAAGGTCGAAGGTCTCGGATTGCCAGCCGGAGAAGGCATGGCTGGAAAGATCAATCAGGGGCGTCGAGGCGCTTGAACCTGCACAGCTGATGTTCGAAGAGGCGTTGGTGCCGCCGGAGAGCGGCTGGGAACCGGTGTTTTTGTAGGACTCGGCGCTGGAACCGAGGCATACGTTCATTGCTTGGATGGTAGGGCCGTTGAAGCTTTCCTGCTGTGCGGCTGCCCAGTAGAAAGTGACTGCATAACTGTCGCCGTATGTTAGGCCGGTGATGGTCTGCTGCACGGCTCCGATCTGGTAATCCCCGTCCAATGCAAGAAACGCGCCGCCATCGGGGCTGGCGCCAAAGCCGTTGGCCCCGCCACCATTGGACGGTCCCCACATTTCGACCCCGGAAACTCCAGGGCTTTGTGCCGTGGTTGCGTTTGTGTAGAGGAAGGTATAGCCGGTCGATGACCAATTCGCGGCGCACGAGCCGACGGTACTACTCATTTTGCAAGGGCCGCTGTTCGCGGAGAAACTGCCGTTTTGTACTAGGCTGGTTGCTTGCGCGGAGGTGGCAAACATGAGAAGGGCCGTGGCCGAAGCGCCGATCACAGCCACCTTTCGCAGGAGTTGAGTCGATGCCTCAAAATTCTTGATCGCTACATTCATGGGATATTCCTTATTCGTGAATTTGCCGATCCAACCCTTGTGAGCTTTCCGGCAGTTAATTTCGTTGGCGTTGTCCTGCGCTTCAGTTACATGCAGCTGGGGAAAGCCACGCCTCTACCTGTGCAACTTGTTGGCCAAACTCTGAAGGGTCAAGATTCGCCGGAGGAAAATCGTATGCCGCTGATTCTGCTGTCTGAACGTGATACAGCTCACACTTTTTGGGGAAACTCACCCAATAGATGCAGTGCGCAAGAACTTGCGCAGGAAAGGGAAGTAATTAAGATATAAATACTCCTGCCGATAAGCACTGGCCGCATCTTTGTTCCGATTGCTCTGTGCCTGCGCACCAGAGCGCGCGATTCGAGACGCGCTTCATAATTGAGGGCCCGACATTGCCAACGCTCATTAGCGCGTCTTTTGAGCCCAGTTTTCGCGAAGCTATGTTTTTATGTCGAGCAAAAAATTGAAATGGGGCAACGCCTTCAATTCGGCGTTGCCCCATGGATCGGACCTTGGAGGATATCGGTTAAACTCACCAGCCCACGCCTAGCGCTTGAGCCACTTTCTCGACCGCAGAACTGTCAGGCCGCCCATCAGGCCCGTGAACAGCAGAGGCAATGTCCCCGGTTCCGGTGTCGGAGCCAGGTTCATCGAGACGCCGTCCAGAAGGGCAAAGGGCGGCTCCTGAATGTTGCCATAGGCGAGGAAGGAAAGCACGTCGGATGTGCTGTTCGCAGTGAGGTCCACGGTCACGGATTGCCAGCCTGAGAATTCGTGGCTGGGAAGGTCAATCAGAGCTGTCGAGGCGCCCGAACCGGAACAGCTGATGTTCGAGGAGGCGTTGGTGCCGCCTGAGAGGGGTTGGTCACCGGTATCCACATAGGACTCAGCGCTGCTGCCGAGGCATACGTTCATCGCCTGAATTGTAGGGCCATTGAAGCCTTCCTGTTGTGAGGCGGCCCAGTAGAAGCTGACCGCGTATGTGTCCCCGGCCGTTAGGCCGCTGATGGTCTGCGTGACCGGGCCGGCATCGAAATCCCCATCCAGGCCGAGAAATGCGCCGCCATCGGGGCTGGGTCCAAAGCCATTCGCCGAACCACCGTCCCCGGACAGCGGGCCCCACAGAGAGACTGTGTCAATGGGAGTGGTCTGTGCCGAAGTTGCGTTAATGAAGAGGAAGTTGTAGCCGGTCGATCCCCAATCCGTGGCGCACCCGGAGGTACCCACAGAGCAACTGCTGCCGGCATTTTCCTCGAAGCTGCCGTTCGTGATTAGATCGGTTGCTTGTGCCGTCGTGGCAAGCATCAAAAGAGCTGTGGCTGAGATGCCGATGACTGCTACCTTGCGCAGGAGTTGGGTCGATGCCGCAGAATTCTTAATTATTCCATTCATGGGATGCTCCTAGTGAGTGTATGTGCCTTTGGGTTTGCCGAACCAATAGAGGCCAGCTGTAGGGCTGCTTGTTTGTTACAGTGCTTTCCTGCGCTTCGGGGGATGCTGTGAGGGGAAGCCTCGCAGTGACAAATGCAACTTTAGGGCCATATCTGAGTGTGGTCAAAATTGACCAAATAAACATCATATGCTACTGATTCTAATTAGTTAATATGACGCATGCCGCTTTTCAGAGACGTGCCGGTGAATCGGGGCAATGTGCAGGAATTTGCACAGACAATGAGAACTTACTTTCGCAAATGTTCCTGTTGATGAACGCGGGGCGGAGCCGCTTTTCCGATTGCTGTGCGTTGCAGCGCACTGGAGCGGACCATTCACACCGCCCCTCCTAAATAAGGCTGGACGCACTCACAGACTCCTATTTTTGGGCAGCCGGAACTCAGTTTCTGCGAATCAATCTTTCTGTGTCGAGCGCAAAATGAAATTGGGGCAACGCCTTCAGATCGGCGCTGCCCCATGGATTTAGGTAGGAGAAGGTATCGGTCGAATTCACCCGCTCACGCTTAGCGCTTGAGCCACTTTCTCGATCGCAGAACACCCAGCCCGCCCATCAGGCCCGTGAAAAGTAGAGGCAAGGTCCCCGGCTCCGGTGTCGGCGTTAACGAGACTCCATCCAGGAGAGCGAAAGGCGGCACCTGAATGTTTCCATAGGCGAGGAAGGAAAGCACGTCAGTGGAGCTATTCGCGGTGAGATCGAAGGTTTGGAATTGCCAACCCGAGAAGCCTTCGCTGGGAAGGTTAAAGGTGGCTGTTGAGGCGCCCGACCCTGAGCAGCTGAGGTTGGCAGGGTTGTTGGCGCCACCTGAGAGGGGTTGGGTACCGGCATCCACATACGACTCTGCGCTGGTGCCGAGACACACGTTCATTGCTTGCACAGTAGGACCGGTGAAGCCGGCCTGTTGTGCTGCTGCCCAGTAAAAGCTGACTGCGTATGTGTCGCCGGCGGTCAGGCCGGTGATGGTCTGCTGAAGCGCGCTCACCTGAAAGTCGCCGTCGAGAGCGGCATAGTATCCGCCGTCCGGGCTGGTCGCGGGCAGGCTGTTTGGCGAACCGTTGTTCGGGCCCCAAAGTTGGAGGTTGCCATACTCGCCGTTCACGCCGGTTGTGTCTGCGCTTCCGGGGTTGAAGAGGAAGACGTAGCTGCCACTGGGCGCCGGTACGGACCAATCCGCGAGTGTGGTGTCGTTGCCGATCTGGCCAGGGCCGCCGTTGAGCTCAAAGCTGCCGTTGAGCACAAGATTGTCTGCGTGAGCCGCGGTCGCAAACATCAATATTGCCGCGGATGAGGCGCCGAACACAGCCGCCTTGCGCAGAAGTCGCATCAATGCCGCAAGATTCTTGGTATTTCCGTTCATGAAACACTCCTAGGGAAATTGAGTTGCCAGTTAAAATCGCCGAGCCAACCCCGATCGGTTTTCCGGCCGTTGTGTGTACAGTGCTTTCCTGTATCTCAAGATGGTGCGGGAAGGGAAGTTGCACCTTGCTTACAGCAACTTGGGGGCCAAACGAAAAATGGTCAAAATTGACCAGAAATGAATCGTATATCATTGATTTTAATAGGTAAGTTTGATCAACCTCACTCTTAGAAACAACTCCGGCGATCCGGCGTAATGTGCAGGAGTTTGCATATGAAGAGGGAACTTATTTTCGCAAATGTTCTTGTCGGCATACGCGGATTGGTTCTCTTTTCCGATTTGTGGTGTATTCGCACACAGCTGGAGGTGGATCGGAGATGAAGCGCGACAATCTTGCCTCAGCGATCTTCGTCCCGTTGCAGCGCGTCTGCCGCGTTGCGGGTGCGCCGTTGGTGTGCGGCTTCTCACCGCATGTCAAAACAGGCCCTAGTTGAACAAGTCCTTCATCTTTTCGATCAGGCTGGGCGAGGTAGGCTTATTGTCGGCGGAGAGTGTCTCGGCAAGCTTGGCCACCAGTTCGCGCTCGGCGCGGGTGAGCTTTTTCGGAATCTGCACCAGCACCTTTACAAGCAGGTCGCCGCGGCCCTTTTCGTTCACATACGGGATGCCGCGTCCGCGGATGCGCAGCTCCCGGCCGCTCTGTGTCCCCTCGGGAATCTTGAGGGTCACCGGGCCGTCGATGCCGGGCATCTCGATCTCGGCGCCGAGAGCAGCTTGGGGAAAGCTGATGGGGATCACGCAATGCAGGTCCTGGCCATTGCGCTCGAAAAAGTTGTGAGCGCGAACGCTGAGCACCACATAGAGGTCACCCCTGGGGCCGCCCGCGCGCCCCGCGTCGCCTTCTCCGGTGCAGCGTATGCGAGTTCCATGCTCCACTCCCGCCGGCACCTTGACGCTGAGCGTGCGTTCGCTGCTGACGCGCGTCTCGCCCCGGCAGGTGAGGCATGGATCGCCGATGATAGAGCCCCAGCCGCCGCAGGCGCTGCAGGTGCGGGCGACCGAGAAAAATCCCTGTTGATAGCGGAGTTCGCCCCGGCCCTGGCATTGCGGGCAAGAGCTGGGACCGCGGCCGCTAGCGCTGCCCCGGCCATTGCACACGGTGCAGGTTTCAAGGCGGCGTATCTTGATCTCGGTATCCGTGCCGAAGAAGGCTTGCTCGAACTCGAGGGCCATGTCGAAGCGCAGGTCGTCGCCACGCTTCTGCCGCGAGCCCCGCTGCGGACCGCGTTGCGCGCCGCCCACGTTGAACATCTCGCCGAAAAGATCGCCGAAGATATCGCTGATGTCCACGCCGCCCGCAAACGGTCCTCCGGCGCCCTGTCCGCCCAGTCCGGCATGGCCATAGCGGTCGTAGGCGGCGCGCTTGTCCACGTCGCTCAGCACCTGGTAAGCCTCGCTGGCCTGCTTGAACCGCTCTTCGGCCGCATGATCGCCGGGGTTGCGGTCAGGATGGTTCTTAAGCGCCTGCTTGCGATAGGCGCTCTTCAACTCCTGGTCGCTGGCCTCGCGGGAGACACCCAGAACCTCGTAGTAGTCTGCTTTGCTCACTCTTGTATTAGAACTCATTCGTATTGGGACTCATTCGCTTGTCTGTTTTGCATTGTGCGCTATACGTACCAATGCAGGGCGCAAAAGCCGCTCGCGCAGTTTGTAGCCGCGGCGAACCTCCTCGGCGACGTGCTGGTCAGGCATGTCGTCGCGATCGACCGAGCCGAGCGCCTCATGCAGCCGCGGATCGAAAGGCTCACCTACAGCAGGGATCGGCGTCACCTGCAACTGGCGCAGAATCTCTTCCATTTGTTTCATGATCAACTCGACGCCTGAGCGCAACTGCTCCGCCGAGGCAGAGGCTTTAAAAGCCAGCTCGAAGTTATCCATGACGGGCAGGAACTGCTCGACGACTTTGCCTGTGGCATAGTCGCGATCCGCAACCCGTTCGCGCTCGGCCCGCTTGCGCGCATTTTCAAACTCGGCCTGCAACCGGGCCAGCCGGTCGAGTAACTGATCGCGCTCAGCCTTCAGCCGATCGAATTCTTCCCGGCTCACGGGTTCTGCGGAACTCACGGCGGCTTCGCCGTTTGCCGCAGCCGAGTCCGAATCTTTGCCTTGTTCTTCCACCGCATCGCCGGCAGCGATCTCCAGCGGTTCCATTACGCTCAACTCTTTATCCTTTTTGGACATGACTCTATGTTTTCTCCTGAAAATCAACGACGCCTCATTCCATGATAATTTGCGCGGCCGCCGCCGCTCTTCCGGCCCGCTCCCCATCTTTCATGAACCGCTTCATGGACTGTGAAAATGCATTATCCCGCGGGAACTTCCAGAATGCGCTCGGAAAGTTTGGCAATGTAGCGTACCGCTTGAATCATCTCCTGATATTGGATGCGCGTGGGAGCGATTACAGCGACCGTGCCCAGGTTGGCGCCCCCCAATCGCGCCGATGCGCCGATCAGCACCAGATCCTGCATGGCCGGCGAAGCCTGGTCCAATCCCACCACAACACGCACTTCCTGCTGGCGGCCGTCTACGTATGCGGTCAACAGTTCCACCAGCCGCTGCTTGGCTTCCAGCGCCAGCAGCATCTGGCGCAGCCGCTCGCGATCCAGCTCGGCGGTGATCAGATTGGCCATTCCGTCCACAAAGATGGCAGGGCCGCTTTCGCCCCCGGTCAACGCGCCTTTGCGGCAGAGTTCCTCCACCGAAGTCAGCATCTGGGCGTAAGCTTCGCGTTCCACCTCCACACGCCGCGTCACCTCGGAACGAATGCGCTCGATGGGCCAGCCGCGGAAGTTCTCGTTCAGGTAGCGAGCCGCCGTTTCCAGCTCCAGATGTGTCAGATCGCGGTCGAGTGTCAGCACGCGATCCTGCACCGCGCCGGCCTGCGTCACCAGTACGGCCAGAACCCGGCCCGTTGAGAGGCGCGAAAAATGAATGTGTTCCAGCACCTGCCCCGCTGTAGAACTAGCCAGCGCCACCCCAAGACCGCTCGAGATCAGCGCCAGCACATGCGAGGTACGCTCCAGGTATTCGTGGCTGCTGGCCACGCCGGTAAAGCTGTCCTCGATCTGCTCGCGTCGTGCCTCGCTCAAATTGGCAGCGCCTTGCGGCAGCGAACTGCCTGTCTGCGTTCCCGCAGCCATGCGGCCCAATTGTGCTTCTGGCCGGGTAATCTGCTCGACGTAGTAGCGGAAGGCCGCCGCCGTGGGAACCCGGCCGGCTGAGGTGTGTGGCTGCTCCAGCATGCCCGTCTCGCCCAGAGTCGCCATCACGTTGCGCACGGTTGCGGAACTGAGCCCTTCCCGGTCCGCAAAGGCGTGCGCCACCGCCTGCGAGGCTACGGGTTCGCCCGTAGCGATGTAGATCTCGATGATGGCCGTAAGCACCAGCCGCTCTCGCGGACTGACGCGCGCATCGTGCATGTTTCCCGCTCTCCGTCCCGGTAGCCCGCGGCGATGAAGGCCGCATCAGCCGGGACCAAGACCCCGTGTAACAAGCTAACTACTCGTTCATCTTATACTTACGCCAAAAGATGAGCAAAGTAGCCCTGTTTAATTCTAGGCAGCGCCGATTGGCAATGTCAAGGCGAAAGGCCGGCAGCTCTAAACCGGAACCCGGATTCCTATTTTGACTTGTTAGGCGTCGTGCCCTGTCCGGGCATGGAGATATTCGATTTGCTTTTGCATAGTTTCCGTACCGGCGGAGTCGCGAATATCTTTGCTGGCTGGATATAGGTCGCCGTATCCAATATCTTGCCGTATAACTCATGTTGCTTTCGCACATGCTATCTCTAGCATTGCATCCTCCACCTATCTACCATTGCATAAAAATAGTCCGCGAAAATGAGAATTGATCCGGGTTTCTCTGGATGATTGGAGGAAAGATAAGAGCAGCAACGGCAAAAGCGCAAAAAATACCAAGCCGAGAGTAACTCTCTTACAGAGAGAGTTACTCTCAGCCTGGTGTGCGTGTTACGCGACCGGCTTACTGCACAAACGTGGTAATACTCTGCGCGGGCAGCGTATAACTAAACGCGTTGTTAGTAACAGTGACCGCACTCTGCGGCACCAGTCCGGTTCCGGTGGTCGCTGTCGAGGTGGTCTGGTAGGGCGTCATCGAAGTTATGGCGCCATTCTGCAGCGTAAAGGATTGGCTCACGGCTGTCGTGCCCATATTAATTGCCACGATGACGTAGTGTTGAGTCCCGCCCTCACTTCCGGTGTAGGCAGAGATGAGTACATTCGAGGGCTCACTTGCGGAGGGCGTCACGCCCTCGCCTGTATAACCCGGTTGGATGAACTTGGAGTACTGGCCCATCACATAGCCTATCGGCATCACATTTCCGCTGTCGTCGACTAAGCCACAGGTGCCGGCTCCGGTTGCACAACTGCCGGTGCCTTCGCCGAAGACTCCCCACCAGACATAGGCATTGTATTGGGCGATAACCATGGATTGATGGATGCTTTGGGCATACGTCAGGGCCTGGGCCCAGGTAAGTGACGCTGTGCTCAAGGGGCCGTACTCGGTCATCCAGACTTCTTTCGGCGTGTCCCCGGCAGGAATCGTGTAGGGAGTAGGCGAGACTCCATAGAGATGGCCGCCGATGATGCTGATGAGGCCCTCCGCAGCCGTGTCTTGGAGGGCTGTCAAGGCCTGGACTGGCTGGAAGCTATCTGCTTCCGGCATCATGAGCTTGGCGGTCAGCGGGTTCGGACCGGGTGTAACCAGCGTGTCGATCCAGCTATCCATCTGCGCCGGAGTCCAAATGCAGGACTCATAGGTGACATTCTCCTCCGGTTCGTTCTGCATCGAGATGGCGTAGAGGTCGAAGGAGTTTTGGGAATTGAAGAAGGTGACAAAATCCTCCAGGTAATTGGAGTAGTCGGCATAGTGATTCGGATCGAGGTAACCGCCGCAGTAGCCGGCTTTAGGGCTGCAACTGCTGGCGAAAGCTTCGTTATAGGAATTGTTACCAACCTGGATGGTGGTGCCACTAAGCTTCCATGTAGCTGGAGGCGTCCACGGCGTCGCGAAGACGATGGCATTTGGGTTATTTTGGACGGCTAACTGGCCATTGATAGCCTCATAATCCCATTCGCCGGTTTCATATGGATACCCAAAGTTACCACCACCTGTTGATGAGCCCTCGGGATCGATGCGCACCCTTAGAATGCTGAGGCCGAGTCCAGTCGTTTGATTGAACAGGGCAGTGGCCACGGCCGCGGGCATTTTCCCCAGCCAGGCCGTCGATCCGCCGAAGCCGCGAATGGTCTGAAGATTGTCGGTGAAATCGACGGTTACCGCGTCCGGGCTCGCAACAACAGTGTAGGTTGCGGTTGCAACTGCGCTGGAAGCATAACTCGTTGCGGTGGCGGCAGCACTGACAGTTACACTGCCGGCAGTCGACAAGGTGATAGCGCCGGAGTAAGTCTTTGCCGTGGAACTCGTGAGCGGATTGGACCCGTCCGTCGTGTAGACGATGGCGGCGCCGGTTGTCGCATCCGCGATAGTTACGGTGTTGTTTGTTCCAATGGTCAGCGTTGCGCCGGTCGCCGGGGTGAACGTCGGTGTAGCTGCCTGGGTTTCAACAGTGTAGGTTGCAGTCGCAACTGCGCTGGAGGTATAACCCGTCGCGGTGGCGGCAGCACTGACAGTTACGCTGCCGGCAGTCGACAAGGTGATAGCGCCGGAGTAAGTCTTTGCCGTGGAACTCGTGAGCGGATTGGACCCGTCCGTCGTGTAGACGATGGCCGCGCCGGTTGTCGCATCCGCGATGGTTACGGTGTTGTTTGTTCCAATGGTCAGCGTGGCGCCGGTCGCCGGGGTGAAGGTGGGTGTAGCTGCCACGGCAGCGACGACATTGTAGGTTGCGGTTGCAGTTGCGGACGTGTAACCCGTCTCGATGGCGGCAGCATTGATGGTTACGCTGCCGGCAGTCGACAAGGTGATAGCGCCGGAGTAAGTCTTTGCCGTGGAACTGGTGAATGGATTGGATCCGTCTGTGGTGTAGACGATGGCGGCGCCGGCTGTCGCATCCGCGATGGCTACGGTGTTGTTTGTTCCGATAGTCAGCGTTGCGCCTGTCGCCGGGGTGACGGTGGGCGTGGCTACCACAGGTTCGGCGGCGACAGTGTAGGTTGCGGTTGCAACTGCACTGGACGTATCACCCGTCATCGTGGCGGCAGCATTGAAGGTTACGCTGCCGGCAGTCAACAAGGTGATAACGCCGGTGTAGGGCTTTGCCGTCGAACTGGTGAGCGGATTGGACCCGTCTGTCGTGTAGACGATGGCCGCGCCGGTTGTCGCATCCGCGATCGTTACGGTGTTGTTCGTTCCGATGGTCAGCGTCGCGCCGGTCGCCGGCGTGAAGGTGGGCGTGGCTACCGCAGGTTCGGCAGAGACAGTGTAGGTTGCGGTTGCAACTGCACTGGACGCATCACCCGCCATCGTGGCAATAGCATTAATGGTGGCGCTGCCGGCGGTCGACAAGGTGATGGCGCCGCTGTATGTAGTCGAGCTGGCCGTGGGTGTTGAGCCGTCTGTTGTGTAGTGTATGGTGGCGCCGGTTGTCGCATCCGCGATGGTCACGGTGTTGTTGGTCCCAATGGTCAGCGTGGCGCCGCTTGCCGGGGTGAAGGTGGGTGTGGCTACCGTGGTAATTGAACCTGAGCCGCCGCATCCTGAAACCAGGAGCGCAGATGCCAGAAGACAAGCCATTCCGAGGCGCATGATTGTGGGTTCTCCTTGGATTTTCTATGGGCGGAGAGAATGGCCGGTCCAACTCGCAACCCCGAACGAAGACTTCCGTATTTGCACGACATCGAATTCGCTGTCCGGCGTCCTCTGGTTCCAGCAGACGCCAAGACACGCATCGGTCTAGATAGTTTTGAGGCGCCGATTCTGTTCAATACCGAGCGGCGAAGCGATACTAAATCAATTCACCTACCGCACGCAATAGAAGCGCCAGCGATGCTGCATTCAGGCCGCGCCATCACTGTTCAGTTCGACGCAGGCAGATCAGGTGAGTGGTTGTCCACGCTTCAAAGGCCGAAGTCAATCGTTATAGTGTCGCAAAAGGACCCCGACTTCACCCTCCGCGCAGGTGTCCGATGCGTCGAGCATTTCCACAATTTTCTTGGATGTGCCCGGAGGTTGCACCGTCCGCGTGGTACCGTTCCCTTTTTGGAATAGCATTCCCGCAAGATACTGAATGCACTATAGTTGCAGGCCCGGTCGCGTTGGAGCAATATGGTCGCGATTTGAACGAATCGTGGCAGCCTATTGATTTTCTTGAACTTCATGCAACGCGAATTGCAGGTTTCTGTCGCTGCTGGCGGAAGAATCCTCTTGACAACGCCACAGGTGGAGATGAATATGTTTCCGATCGCCTATATGACATTCCTCGGCAGTGAATTGGGGAGGGGCTTTGGCGGCTGGGGCGTCGATAGTCTGGCCGGGGGGTATGGTGTCGGTTGCTCGGTCGGGGGTCCTTTCATGCTTTCAAATGACTTCAACTGCGACGGCAGTCGTCTTAGAGGTTTGCCCGGATCAATGCAGAATTGCGAAGTGGTGAATTCTGTTTTGCAGCCGCGGCCATCACGCTCCGGAATCTCCTTCCACGCTGGCGGAGAGCCGGATTCAACAGGGCAGGGGGCTCCTGAGGATTCACTAAACAGGACATTTCGTCGCAAATGAAAAGCACGGAACCGAAAGCGGCAAGTTGAGCAATCGACACAGGCGGGTCCTCCGTTGAAGCCAGAGATGGCCGGAGTTAAGCATGTGTGAACGAACGACAGCGCGGAACGCAAACCACGTTCCCCATTCTGAAACAAATCTCACCGGAGGATTCGAGATGCAAACGATGTGGAAGAGATTTCATGAGGCATATTCGTCGCGGGGATGTCAGGTAGCCCTGCTCTCGCTGCTGACTATATTGCTGTTCGCGGCCACCGCGAACGCGACTACACCAGCCCCCATAGTGGTTACCCAGCAGTCCTGGCTGGCGCCTTTCTCGGCTGGCGGCGTGCTGGCAGGAGCCGTCGAAGCCGGTGGCACCTGGGGCATCAACTCCAGTGGCGTCATCGTCGCCAGCGATACGTATGGGAACAGCGTCCTACAGTTTAGCGGCCCAGGTTACGCGGCCACTGTCGCTGGACCCGACAAGAATGGAAGCAATGTTGCCATTGACAGCAATAACTTCCTATACGTGGGAAACCAGTATAACAATTACATCATCAAGATTGCACCGGGCACGAACGGAACCTACAGCTGGACGGTGGATCCGGGCGCTTCGGGGTTCACCTCGGCTTCGCTTCCTGCATGCACCGGCGTGACTGCAACCGATACCACTGCAGGAGAGTGCCTGATGCCGCAGCAGAGCGTATCGGCCGGCGTGGCGTCGATCGCATTCGACTCCGCGGGCGATATGTTCTTCGCCACCGATACCAATGGCAACAATCCTAATACCATCTATGAGTGCACCGCCACTCCGGTCGCGACCTCGTGTCTCTATAGCGCAACACCCGCGGCTCCTATCCTCATCTACGCGGAGCCCGTCAGCACCACTGTAGCCACCACCGGTCAGCTCTACATCGGCGGTCTGGCCTTCGATCCCTGGGGCGACCTCTTCTTTACCGATTCGGCCCTCGCCAATAGCAGTAACAAGAGCTTCGACTCCCACCTGAACGAGCTGACCTACAACGCCGCTAATACCCCCAAATTCAGCGCGACTCCGACCGTCATTGTGACCCTCACCGAAGCAACTCCCGGCAACTATGACGACCAGATCGATGCGGTCTTCATCAACTCAACGACCGGCACGGTCTATATCGGCCTCGATAACAGCGGCATCTACGGGCTGACCAACAACAAGGGCGTCGTCAATGCGTCGAGCCTGTGGGCGATCAGCAACCAGGGCACAAAACTCCTGATGCAAGACGCCTACGGCAACTTCTTCAATGTTGGCTACGACAGTACACCTAACGGGGACGCTCTCGGCTTTATCTCGCTCGTCGGCGCAACGTTCCCTGGGGCCACCCCCGCCACGACGGCTACCGCTCTCGTCGCGGACAGCTCGGCGCCCTGCACCCCAACTTTGTCCCTCACCTTCACGGACCCAGAATTCACCGGGGTCGCAGGCACCTGCGGCGGGTCGTCCTTGGGAAGCTTCTCCTTTGTCCCAGTCACGGTCACCTTCGCCCCAGTCGCTGCCGACGCACACAACGGCACCTTGACCGTTACCGACACCACGACGACCGCTTCGGAATCCGTGGCAACGAAGGCCTCGATCGTCACCGGGCTTGACCAGGTGATCGCAGGACCGGGATACCTGAACGGCGGCGGCTGGGGTTCTGACTCCGCCGGCGGCCACGGAGGATCCATCAATTCGCTGGGCACCGTCGTAATCGGTACATCATACTCGGGCAACGAACTCCAGGAGTTCACTGTCACTGGAGGCACAGCGACTCCACCCACTGTGCCCGCTGGAGGCACAATCGGTGCCGCGGCTATTGGCGGCACTACCGCCAGCTCGTTCAGCGGTGCTGCCGCCACGGCTATCGACAGCAGTAACTACCTTTACGCTTCCAGCGAGTTCGGCAACACCTTGTTGAAGCTCCCCATGACGACCACTGGAGCCGCCGCTGGAACCTATCCTGCTTTCACTGCCGTTGCTAGCCTTCCCGTTTGCGCCGGCGATGGAGTTGCCCCTGACAACGCGGGAGGCTGCAAGATAGTGCTTGGCGGTGCGAGCGCGAGCTTTGGTGTGGCTGATCTGACCTTCGACACGCATGGCAATCTGTTCTACACTACCGACGACAAGGGTACCGCCCTTCCATACTCCGTTTATGAGTGCGGTCCAACCTGTCTGTACGGCGCAACGCCGACGGCTCCGGTCCTGCTCTTCACCGAACCTGCCGCCGATACCCTGGGGGACCAATACTACCCCGGCAGCATTGCAGTGGATGCCTCGGAAAATGTGTTCTTCTCCGACACACTCAACGCGGGCATCGGTTCCGAATTCAGCCTCCAGTCCAACCTGAAAGAAATCCCCTACAACTCTGGATCAAGCACCTATGCCGCTTTTCCGACCACGCTTGAAACGATGGTTCCGGCGTGCGCGACGCCTTTGAAGGGTTGCAACTACAACAACATTATCGACTCGGTCGCTGTCGTTAACGGCAACGTCTACTTTGCCGACACCAACACCGGCATCTACACCATAGGGAGCTCGACAGCCCCCAACTCCGGCAGTCCGGTTGCCGTCGCGTCGCCTGGCGCGAAGATCATCGTTCCGGATGGCCATGGCAACTTCTATACCGTCGGGTACAACAACACAGCCGGCGGTGACGCGATCGGCTTCGATTGGCTCGACTGGGCGGCAATTACTTCCTCGGCCTCGGTTGGCAATCCGAGCTCGGTCACCAACGTCAACGTGCTCGACAACTTTGGCTGTGACCAATCGCCTGCTCTGACCTTCGCGTACAGCGGCACTAGCGCCTCTGAATTCGCGGGTAAGGCCGGCGGGTGCAATGATTTGGTCTTTGGCGGCGGTTCTTCCTTCCCGGAAACCATCACTTTCACACCCACCGCTTCTGCGTCGGGCACTGTTACCACAACCCAGACGGCGACCGACTCGTTCAATGGTGGCACCAGCGCGCCCGCGACGATTACGGCCCTTGCCTCAACTGCGCAACCCATTACCGGCTTCAGCGGAATCACTTCGCCCGTTGTTTATGGTGGTGGGCCGTACACACTCAGCGCAACCGGCGGCGCCTCCGGAAATCCGGTGGTCTTCTCGGTTGACGCTTCAAGCACCGCTGCGGCTACGGTGTCCGGAACGAACGGGACGACGTTGACCATCACCGGCGTTGGCACGGTTGTAATCGATGCCAACCAGGCTGGCGGCGTTGTCAGCGGCGTTAACTATTCCGCTGGGACTTTGCAGGTGATGATCACCGTCAACCCGGCCCCGCAAACCATCACCTTCACCCCGGCAAGCCCAGTGGCTTTCGGTGTGAAGCCGATCACGCTCAGCGCGACCGGCGGTGCTTCCGGAAATCCTGTAACTTTCACCCTTGACTCCACCAGCGCCGCTGGAGCTGCAACTCTGAGCGGCAACACCCTGACCGTAACCGGCCTCGGCAAGATCGTGATCGACGCCAACCAGGCCGGCAATACCGACTACGCGGCTGCCACCCAGGTGCAGGCGTCCATCACCGTCACCGTGGCCTCGCAGACCATCACCTTCACAAACCCCACCGCGTCGGAATCAGTTGCCTTCGGCGTCGCGCCGATCGTGCTGGCGGCTACGGCAAGCTCCAGCTTGCCCGTCACCTTCTCGATTGACAGCAAATCCACTGCTGGGGCAGCTACCCTCGGCTCGGATGGCAAAACGCTGACGATTGCGGGCGTGGGCACCGTCATCATCGACGCGGCTCAGGCGGGCAACACCACCACCGCGCCAGCGACGGCTTCGATCACCATTACCGTCACCCAGGCGTCACAAACGATCGCCTTCACCAATCCAACCGCGTCGGAAACGGTCACCGTTGGCGTCGCGCCGATCGTGCTGGCCGCCACGGCGACCTCCGGCTTACCCGTCACCTTCGCAATTGACAGCAAGTCCACTGCTGGGGCAGCTACCCTCGGCTCGGATGGCAAGACGCTGACGATTGTGGCCGCGGGCACGGTCATCATCGACGCGACTCAGGCGGGCAATGCCAACTACGCGGCAGCGACTCCGGCTTCGATCACCATCACAGTCAACCCGGCGACTCCGCCGACCTTCACCGCCACGGCCAACCCAACGACGGTGACCGTCACATCCGGCACTCCCGGCACGGTAACAATCACCGTGGCGCCGAACGCCACATTCACCGGAGCCATCTCCTTCGCTTGCACCGGCGCCCCGGCGAACGTCACCTGCGCCTTCAGCCCGGCAACGGTAACGGCGCCGGCCACCACCACCACGTTGACCATCACCGAGAGCGGCAGTGGGGCTCTCCACAACGGTCCCAACCCGTTCCTCCCAGGTGGAGTGACGTTCGCCATTGCTCTCGGCTTCCTCGGCTGGAAGAAGCGGCGTGGTCTGTTCCTGGCCCTCGTGCTGGTAGCAGGCGTGATTTGCCTGACGCAGGTTACCGGTTGCGGAGGCTCTAATAATGGCACCACCTCTACGATGTCCGTCACAGCTACTGGCGACGGCGTCACGCAGACGTTGCCGTTGACCATCACCGTCAAATAGCAACCCGGACTAGCTCCGAACCCGCCGAGGCCTCTCCCCAAAGGAGAGGCCTCGGTGTTTTTGTACTGTGCGATTTTGCCGCGATTTTTTGGAGAATCGGTGGACTCGATATTACTTAAGCCGCTGCAAAATGCCCGCTTATCCGCATCGCATACGGCCGTGAGCGTTTTGCCGAAACGGACGCCGTCCTTATTACGATTACGCTGAAGATCTGAAGGGATGGCAGATTGAGCCTCACGGCTCCTGCATGCATTCTGAGGCTCGGCCTTACTGGCGCAAACCCAATCCGCCCTAGTAGAAAAACGCCTTGGCTCCCGTCGTGCGAGTTCGGCCCCGCGAACCCAGCCCTAACCGACAGACAGACAGTGCCAATGGAGCCCTGGTCCCGTGGAAGGCGATGGGCGATGCCTTAAGCTGACCAAACACTCTACGGACCCGATCTTCTGCCTCTTCGAGCGAGCGCTGCATCACCCAAAGGTTATCGCTGCATCACCCAAAAGTTATCGCTGAACCGCTCAAAAGTTTCGTCCAAGTCGAAGAGGGAGATATTCTGTGTTATCGTTACCACCGTGCAGAAGAATTATTCATTGTCCTGCTCGCGAGCTCGAAAAATACTCTTGACCTTTTCTACTCGCGGGCATGATAATTGCAAACCGAGATCAAAGTTAGCGTAGATTGGTTTTGTGTCGCGCACGCATCTCGGCCGGGGCGGCATGCTGAATGTTACGCGCGCTTCTAATCTCGTAAAGAACTGGGCAGCCAAGGGGGGGTACATGAAGTTTTTTCCTGGATTCAGGCCGGCACCCGCATTGTTGGGGCTTATCATCGCGGTGCTGCTGTTGTGGCAATCGCCCGCTTTGGCGCAGGAGACCACGGGCAGCGTGTCCGGGGTGGTGCAGGATCAGACAGGCGCCGTGATTCCCGGCGCTGTCGTGGCTGTAACGAATCTGGACAATAAATCCGAGCGCAAAGCGGTCAGTAACGGCGCGGGCGAGTTTGTCATCTCGTCCATCACGTCGGGGCTGCGCTTCCAGCTTCGAGTGACCGTGGAGGGCTTTGAGACATGGCAGTCCCGGCCCTTTCCACTGCGGCCCGGCGATCGGCTACCCTTCGCCGATATCAGAATGCATATCACCCAGGCGACCGCCGAGGTCACTGTGGAAGCCGAGGCTAACCAGGCCATTAAGCCATTGGATACGCCCGAGCGCAGCGACGTTATTACGTCGAAAGACTTGGAGACATTGGGCATCCAGGGCCGCGACGCAACGGAGCTGATCGAAATGTTGCCGGGAATGGCGATGATCAGCGCGGGAGTCAACAATCAGGCTCCAAATACAGCCGTCGTGGGCATGAGCGGCGCCACCGGGTCCTATTCCGCGAACGGCGCCGGCCCGACTGGGCTGGCCACGATCATCGATGGCATCTCGATCCAGGATATTGATACCAATGCCGGTACCGTGCAGACAGTGAACTCCGACATGATTCAGGAGATCAAGGCTACGACGTCAACCTTCAGCGCAGAATATGCGAAGGGTCCTGCCGTGCTGAACGCCACAACTAAGGCTGGCGGCCTCTCGTACCATGGCGAAGCGTACACTTATGTCCGCGATACGGTGCTCAACGCCAATGACTGGTACAACAACTACCTTCAGCAGTCACGGCCTCCGGGAACCTTTGTCTATCCGGGTGGGCAGCTGGGCGGCCCTGTGTGGATTCCCCATACCCGGTTCGGTCCACACAACGAAAAGCTGTTCTTCTTTGCCGGCTACGAGTATTACAACCAGAACTACTCGCCTGAAACCCTGGGCTCCTGGGTTCCGACCATGTCCGAGCGCAACGGCGATTTCAGCGCGGCATCGTTGAATGCTCAGCTTTGCGGCGCCCGTCCGGACGGCGGAGTGAATCTGAATGCGGTCCTGCCGATGTGTTTCACTGATAACTATCTGCCGAACGGCACCACGATCACCAATGGCAACGTGAGCCAATACAAAAATTCTTCTGGTGCGGCCCTCGTGAACTGGCTGCCGCTGCCGAACGCTGATCCATTTGGAAATCTACAGGGTTATAACTATGTCCTGCCGGTGATCCAGACTCAGAATGGCTATCAGCTTCATATCCGCATGGATTACAACCTCAGTGACTACAGCAAGTTTTATGCCACGTGGGGCCGTCAACAGCAGGTTACCGATCAACCAGTTGCCTGGGGGGGTGTTCCTAACTATTCCGTCGAGTATCCGGGCCAGGTGACGGCTGGCGATCTCTCCAATGTCTTTTCTGGCCACTTCACCCGCACGTTTGGCGCTAGCGTAACGAATGAAGCCAGCGCCTCTATGTCCTTCATCAGCGATCCGGGTAATATGGGTAACCCGGCGGCGGTCAACCGGTTCGACATAGGCGACTACAACTGCGCGAATCCGGCGTCTCGAGCGGCGGGAACCTGCGGCGGCGGACAGGGCTTCAACTACCTTGGCGAATACAAGAACAATGGGGACTATTCGGTGCCTGCGCTCTCCAACGGCGGTGGTTCTCTAGGCTATCCTCAAATACTGATGCCGGGCGGTTTTTACAACAACCAGATCAAAATGAAGAAGGTCGTCCCCACGCTGGCGGATACCGTGAACTGGATGAAGGGACCGCATACCTTCGCTTTCGGGTTTTATGCCGAGCGGGGTATCCTGAATGGAACCGCCGATTATAGTGCGTTTCCGCAGGGAGAGTACACTTTCAATCCCGGTAATGGATACTTCGAGTTCAATTCGGGTTCGGGGGGCGCGACTAGCGGGCCCTTTGGAAATGCGAATTTCACGGCCTGCGAAAACCCGGATCCGAATGGCACCAGCCGCAGTTCTGGTGCAGCGTACTTCGGCAGCTGCATCAATCCGGTGGCCATGATGTATATGGGTTATACGGATAGCTTCGACCAGACAAACTTCTCCCCGATCGTGAACATGCAGTACACGACACTGGCCGGTTTCGTCAACGACTCCTGGAAGTTGCATCGGGTTACGCTCGCGCTTGGGGCACGCATAGAGCACCTTGGTCCATGGTTCGACCGCCATAACAATGGCTTGGCCATCTTTTCTCCCACGCTCTACGGTAGCGAATGTACGGTTCGAAACTGCACCAGTGTGGCGATGCCCGGGGTCAATTGGCACGGGCAAGATGGATCAGTCACGAACTCGGTAAGCAACCCGCCGACCATCTATTTCACTCCGCGGGTCGGCGCCGCATGGGACATCTTCGGGACGAGCAAGACCGTTCTACGCGGCGGATGGGGCATCTATCGCAACGAAGAGGAGTTTCAGCCCTACGCTCTGGCGGCAGCGACCGCGCAAGGCTACAAGACAAGCCAGTCCATCGGACCACTGACTTTCGATCTGGTAGACGATCAGTCGCCGATCAACCCTCCCGACATCAATGTCTACACCCTCACCCCGGCGGACAACGTACGGCCGATCTATTATCAATTCAATGTGACCGTTGACCAGAGGGTGATATGGAATTCGCTGCTGGAGATCGCCTATGTCGGTAACAACTCCAAGAACCTCCCTTCCTTTAATACCGAGTCCGCTGGCACCACCGCCGGCTATAACACCTCGTCCGATCTGAATGTGGTTCCTCTGGGCGGATTCTTTCAGTCCTCCTTCTCCTTCGCCAATTTGCCGGCCTCAATCATCGAGCCGGGCACAGGCTCCGACCTCAGCAATATGACTACGGCGGAAACGGACTTCTACCGGACCTACCCCTTCTATCAGCACATCTTCGCGCTGAAGCACGATTATTACGCGAACTACAACAGTCTGCAGGCGGCCTGGAATAAGTCGTCGGGTATGGTGAGTTACGGAGCGAACTACACTTTCTCGAAGAATCTTGCGACTGCCGCATCCTACAACAACATCCTTGCGGATCCCCTGAATCTTCGGAATGACTACAATCCGGCCCCGTTCGATCGCACCCACGTCTTCAACATCCATTATCTGGTCAATCTGGGAACGCGCTACCATGGCGGGAATCGCATTCTATCCAAAGCGGCAAACGACTGGCAGATTTCGGGTATCTCGCAGTTTTCGAGCGGGATAGATTTGCCCTCGGCGCAGGGCGAAAACTTCGGTTTCGGGTCCGGCAACCTTCAAGTGACCCGCGTGTACATGCCGCAGCAGATCAATGGGCCCAGTGGCGCCGACAGAACCTGCGCAAATGTATATGGGGTTGCGCCGGACAAAAACGGGCATACGTATTGTGTAACCAACTTGACCCCGCTCGTCTGGCTTGGCAGTCCCGATTACCAGCTGATGCCTACGGTGAATTGCAATCCGGTGGGTGGGGGCGCGACGCATCAATACATGAAGGCGACCTGCTTTGGTGTCCCGCTGCCGGGCAGTGCCACTTCTGGGGAATATGCGCTCTCAACGAACCCCACCGGGCAGGGCCAATACCGGCTCCCATATATTCACGGTCCTACTTTCTTGAAAGATGATCTGACGCTGATTAAAGACTTCGGGGTTGGGGAGGGCAAGAAGCTCCAGTTGAAAGCTGCCGCCTTCAATTTCCTCAACCACCCCGATGTTTCCTTCAACAACAATGACAGCTCCAACCTGAACCTGGGTAACTTGCTGGGGGCGACACCGGGGCAGGCCCTCACATCGGCGGTGCTGGGGCATAAGGACTTTGGGATTGCGAACGTTAAGTACGGTTCGCGCCTCATGGAACTGAGTGCAAAGTTTACGTTTTGAGAGATTGCTTCACCGGCTCCAGTACGCCGATCGCGGGGTCGCCTGGGGCGCAGGAATCAGCGGCGAAAAGGCTGCCCGCTGACGGGAAAGACGAGAGGGTCACCGCTCAGGCGTGACCCTGAAAGATGTGAGCAGGCGGCAATGCCGCGCGCGGGGGCATTTGAATGAGATTGTTCGGGAGGGGTTACATGACCATCGAGACTAGAGCGTATATTTGCCGGCTGGCACGCACCGGGATGGGTATCCTGATGGGGGTACTGTTGGTGTGCGGAACCGCTGAAGGTCAGGCGCCGGCCGTGACTACTGGATCGGTGGTTACGATACCCTCCGACAGCAGTTGGGGTCAGATTTACAAGATTCTTTTTTATAACGGCAACGTTTTGGCGCTGGATACGGGCAATAGCGCCCTGTATCAGCTCTCCCCTGGCGCAACATCGTGGTCAACTCTTGTATCGGCGGCTGGTGGTTCGACGATGCTGGGGAAGGCGGGCAGCTTCAACTCAGACGGCATGACGATAGATGCTCAGGGCACTCTCTATATTGGCATTCGCTATCAGAACAGTGCCGCTCCCAGTGCCCTCTTCTGGCGTGTTCCCTACAATGCCGCTGGCAATACGTGGAATCCCACAACCAGCAACGGGTGGGGCAGCAATATCGTCGACAGTACCGGTTCCACCCCTACGGCCGTAGAGACCGAAAGCTATTCGGACGACGTGGAGTTTGTGAACAGCCCGAAGATGGATGGCAGTGGGACTTTGTACTGGATCGGCGAGGCCAGCAACGTCATTTACTCGGCCCCGGTGGATAACCAGGGAGATGTAGAGCTGGCAAGCGTTCCGGTTACGTTCATTGTCAACAGTCTTGAGGCCGACCAGGGAAAAATGGCGGTCGATGTGAACGGAAACATCTACTTCGTTGAAAACCATGCCGTAAAGAACACCGGACGTGCCACCGGAGTATTCTTTATCCCCGCCGGGACCACCGGCATTACTGGGGCGGGTGGGTCCGCAGAAGCGCAACTACAGCGCATCGATGCAAGCAACACCGGCGCCAATCCCATCGTATATTCCGGCGTGACTCTGGATGAGGCCGGCAACCTCTATCTCACCTCCGAGCAAAATTCTACTTATGACGAGACCATCAACGGGGTCTGGATGGTTCCCAACGAATGCGGGGGGCCAAGCAAGGTGACAAGCGCAGCCTGCCTGAATTACAGTCACACCTCCCTTGTAGCTCCCGTAGGGAGCAACAACCCCATGGCCATTGATTCGCGAGGATACGACTGGATTCCTACTTATCAGGATTGGAATCCGGCCGGGTCGGGACCCTTTCCCGGCGTTTATGGAATCGTGGTGTGGGCCCCCGGATCCCTCAACTTGAGCTCCGAGCCGACCGGAACCACTACGCCGTGGATCACGAACCTGAATCCGGTCTTCGGTAATGTCGGCGCCTCGGTGACAATAACGGGGCTGAACTTCGGTTCCACGCAAGGCACCAGCACGGTGTCTTTCAATGGGACGGCTGCGGCCTCGATCGGCAATTGGAGCGATACTTCGATCACGGCGGTGGTCCCGGCGGGCGCCACCACGGGTCCCGTGGTGGTCACGGCGAATGGTGTAACGAGCAATTCCGTAGCGTTCACGGTGGGTGCTGCGCCCGTTGTCTCGGGGGCGATAGGTACTCTGTTTGACAACTTCAACGCTACGGTTACGCCCAGCGCCTTTCCAATCTCCCAGATAGGATCCGGGTCGGATTTTGTGAACGTGCAAACAAACCCGAATCCAGCTTCGCCGCCAGCGGCAACATCGCCTCAGTGCAGCGCAACCATGATCTATACGTCGCAGGCTACCTGCCAGATTTGGGTAGGGCTGAATGCGCGCGCCCCAGGCGCGGTCTCCGGTGAATTGACCATCTCGGGGACGGTCGGTACGAGTACTCAAAATGAATTTGTTTCAGGCAGTACGGTCTATCTGAGCGGAACCGGGCAAGGCGCGGAAGCGGCGTTGCTCGAATCCCCCTTGGAGACTACGATTACCGCTGCGCTCCAGACCCCTCAACAGGTGGCTGCCGATCCACTCGGCGATACATATATTGCCGATTCCGGCCTCAAGAAAGTTCTATGCTTCGGGACGTATTGCACAGCGAGCTCGATCGGTACAGGGCTGGCAGGCCCCACCGGCGTTGCCGCAGACGAGTCGGGCGATGTATATATCGCGGACTCCGGCAAGGTGATTGAGGTTCCCGCGACGAATGGTGTCCCCGTTGCCGCAAACCAGACCACCATCGCCTCAGGCTTCGGAAAGAACCTTAATCTGGCGGTAGACGGCCTCGGCGACGTGTATGTTGCGGATCCCAACAACGCCCGTGTTGTCAAGATCCCCAATCCCGCTACGGCACAGTTGATTCCCAACGGCAATACAGCGGGTGTCAACGCCTCCACGATTGTCACCGTCGGCTCTGGATTTAAGAGTCCTTCGGCGGTCGCGGTCGACAACGCCGGCGATCTGTTCGTTGCCGATGGTGCCAATCTCTATGAAGTGACGCCATGGAGTGTGCAGACCGACATCACCAGTTCCCTGACTACTGTCACCGGCCTGGCCGTGGATGCGTCCGGGTCGGTAGTTGTATCCCAAAGTGGCGGCCTTCTTCGCATCCCGTCGATCAGTGGCACCCTCCAAGTCAATAGTGCGGGCCCAATTGCAGGCAACCTCACAAACCCAATTACTGCGCCCAATGGCGTGGCGCTTGATCAGTCGGGCAATATTTATGTCTCAGACGTGACAGGCGGTACCCCAAACCTGTTTGAACTGGCCGTTGGCGGACTCATAAATCCCGTTGATGGATTTATAAATTTCGGGGACGGCCTCACACCTACGCTTCTTGCCGTGCAGGATGTCCCGCTGTTTGACATCGGCAACGAGCCTCTAACGGTGACCGGCGTTCCAGTATTCTCCGGTTCGGTCGCGAGTGATTTCTCGGTGGTACCTCCAAGCGGAGGGACTGCGTGCGATACCACGGGCGTTAATTCCGTGTCTACCGGCTCGTCGTGCACGCTGGGGCTCGGGTTCACGCCGCCGGCGCCGCCGCCGGGAGATACCACTCCGATCACCTATACGGGCGGGATGACGGTCCCAACCAATGCGGGGAACGTTCCAAGCGGCACGGTCACTGCGAATCTGCAGGCCACCGCCCTCGCCGGCCAGGAACCGACTCAGACAACCGTCAGTCTGACCCCGGCCACCTCGACTTACCCAGGGAGCACCACAGCGACGGTCACGGTCACTCCGGAGCCGGGCGGAGGCATCGATTATCCCAACAGCGTTCCGTCGGGGACGGTCACACTGACGTTGACCAGCACGGCCGTGGGCAGCACACAGCCTCCGCTCGTGAAAACAGCGCAGGCCACCGGTACCACCGCGGGTACCACAGCAACATTTACGTTGACTGGTATCCAGGGTGGCCCGTATAGCGTGACAGCTGTATACGCCGGGAATATAGCCCAGTTGATGCAGGGCAGCACAAGCAGCGCTGTAACATTCACTGTTGCGCCGGCGTTGCCGACAATCACACTGAGCGAGCCCCTCGGCGTCAGCGCCAACAGCGCCAACGGCATCTATTATGTGCAGGACAAGCAAGCCACAATCACTCTTACAGCGAACGTCACCTCGTTGCTCGGGACGCCAACCGGGACAGTTACTTTCATGAACGGATCCCAGGTCGTGGGAACCGAGACACCAGACGCGAACGGAAATGCAGTCTTCCCCACAAACAATTTGGCGGATGGCTCCTACAACCTCACCGCCGTTTACAGCGGCGATCAGAATTTTGCTCAAGTCACTTCCAAGGTCATTGCTTTCCAGGTTATTCCGAGCAGCGTGCTGATCACGGCTAGTCCGACTACTGTTTCGACTCCAGCCGGGACTCCAGTGTCGAGTACAATTACCCTGCAATCGCTTGCCGGGTTCTCGGCCCCCAACGGCGCCAACCTCGTCTGCGACAATTCCACGCTTCCGTACTATTCCGAGTGCACATTCAGTGTTCCTGAACCTGTGATCTGCGCGCCCCCGGGCCTGGCCACCAATCCGTGCAGCGGAATCCTTACCAGCGTGCTTACCATCAGCAGCAACATTCCGGTGAACCTGCCGCCGGCGACTGCGGCCAATGTGCGGGTGCATGGGTCGGGCACGTCTCCGCTGATTCCTGCTGGGCTCTTCGGTTTCGGGCTTTTCGGGCTGGCGTTGCGCAGGAGAGCGATTTTCAACCGCAAGCTGCTCAACGGTGCCTCTCTTGGGTTGTTGCTTATGGGAGTCGTCATGGGCTTTGGTGGTTGCACCAACAACTCCTACACCAAAACACCGCTGGCTCAGAAGTACACGACTCCGAGCGGTACCTATAAGGTCAGCATTTTGGTTACGAATTCCGCGTCGGGCGTAACAGAGTCGCTGCCCTTTACGCTGGGCGTGACGATCCAATAGATTCCAGTGCGAGCAGCTTCCGGGGGCGGGCAGTCGCCCCCGGAAGCTGCAGAATTCAGGTCTGTTCATGCTGTGGTTTCAGACAAAGAAAAGGGTTGGTATGAGTCTTCCAGGGGGAAATGTCATGTTCAGCAAGTCACTCATGTCGCTGCGCCGGTTCTCCGGATTTGCGCTGACGTTCCTGTTCCTCGCCGCATCTTTCTGCGCGGGGGCGTGGGCGCAGACCACGCCGACGGCCATCGCGAGTTTCGCCACCGAGCTGGCTCCGGCTCCCCAAACCAGCTTTGGGAATATCGCGAACACCGCTACCGATACGTTCGGGGACTGGCTCGTCGTGGACGACGCCAACGGAGCGCTCTATGAGCTTCCTGCCGGCGCGACGACCTTCAAGACACTCGTCGGCTCTGGCGGCCTTGCCGGCAGTGGCGCCGCCAGCGGCATCGTGACCCCTGGGATCGCCATCGACCCAAAGAATAATCTTTATATAGAGGGCGACACCTGCGTGCTGATCTTTCCCTACGACACTGTGACGGGCACATGGGATGCCCTGACCGCATTTACGCCAACAAACACTTCTGCCACTGCCTGTGGCACGGCCGCCCCCACCTTCTACAATCTCGGAACCGGGGTGCAGACTTGGGGAATTGCAATCGGCAACACGAGTTCCCCCAATCTCCTGGTCGGAACTAGCACGAGTGGTTCTTCGTCCGCAAACGGCATCGCCAGTATCGCCGTGACCGGCGCGTGGGCCGCCCCTGTGGCAGGAACGGCAACCCAGATCATCACCGGCCTGAAAGGAACGGCAATTTCGATTGCCGAGGACCCAGCGGGAAATATTTATTTTGTTGAGCAAGGCACAAGCGCCTTGGCTGGCGTTTATGAGATTCCCGCCGGGACAACCGGGCTGACTTCGGATTCAAACCTTAAGCGAATCGATCCTAATCTGCCCGGCGTAACGGGCGTGACTGTAGATAGCGCAGGGAACATATACATCAGCGAAACAAGTGACAGCACGAGCGGCGTCTTTTTGCTTCCGAAAGGCTCGTCCTCATCGAGCGCAGCTCTCATGCTGACCTCAGTGCCCGCCCAGGGATCGGTCGGGTTGACCGGCAATAACGGGTACCTGTTTGTTCCTACCACTCTGAATGGCAGTACCCCCGATGAAATCGCCTTCAATACAGCGAATTTCGGCACACAGACGGTTGGGGCAAGCAAGCCTGCACAAGAAAATGTCATTGTCAGCTTCAATGCCAGTCCGACTCTCCCACCCACAATTGAGGTGCTGGAAGCCGGCTCAACGAATCCGAGCTTCTCGGTCGTCGTTGGCGGCCCAACGGACTGCACAGTGGAGGCGCCCATCAGCGCTCTTATGAGCTGCACCATTACCGTGAACTTTACACCTCATGCGGCGGGTGCTGTCTCCGCTACCTTGGCTATGCTCGACTCAAAGGGCAACCTGCTGTCTTCCATCGTCCTGAGCGGCACAGGAAAAAGCGCCGCTGTGCAGTTTATGGACCCAACGCAGTCGACAATTGGCGGCGGGCTCAAGACACCCAGTCAAATCGCCGTGGATGCGGCCGGCAATCTCTACGTGGCCGATTCGGGCCTTGGCGCGGTTGAGCTGTACCCGGCTGGTTCGGCTGCGGGTGCCAAGGGAACTCCAGTGGGCACGGGCCTCAAAGCTCCGACGGGCGTGGCAGTCGATGGTGCCGGCGATGTTTTTATCGCTGACAGCGGCAGCATCTATGAAGTGCCGGAGACCACCAGCGGTTTGAACTCCAAGGGCCAAGTGACCCTGAAGACCGGTCTCGGTTTGGGTTCTCAGGTTCAGCTTGCTGCGGACGGCCTTGGCAACCTCTTTGTGTCGGACGTGATCAACCAGAAAGTCTATGAACTGGAGAATTTCAGCACAGGCTGGAACACCAGTCTACCTGGCGTGCTCAGTCCGCAAATCATTACGCTCGCGGGAGCCGCGGTGAGCGCGCCCTCTGCGATAGCGGTCGATTCATACGATGATCTTTACGTGGTCAACGGCGCCAGCGTGTACCAGGTTACGCCGGGAGGAACCCAGACAAGTGTGCTTAGTGGCCTCTCCGGTGTAACCGGCATTACGATCGATCCCTCGGGTTCCGTGTATGTTGCCATGGCGGGCGGGACGATTCGTGTTCCCAACACCAGCGGCGTTCCGGCGCAACCGCAGCTGAACATCTCCAATGAGACATCAGTGGCGAGCAGCGTCACCAACCCGACTTCTGTGGCTCTGGATTCTCTGGGGAATATTTACGTGGTGGACGGGAGTGCGCTGAACATCAATATGACCAGTGCCAGCACGTCCCTTAATTTCGGAACCCTGACAGCCGACCCGTACCCAGCTCCGTCCGCGGGCTCGTCGACGACACAAACGGCGACGCTTCTGAACTATGGCAATGCATCCTTGGTGGTTACGGGGTACGGTGATACGGCAGACTACAGCGAGACCGCGGATACTTGCAGCGGTAATTCAATCGCGGTCAACTCCACCTGCTCGGTCACCATCACCTTCAGCGCCGGTATCGGCGACGGCGGCACTCTGACAGGCGAGGTCCTGGTCCAGGGCAATGTGGCCAATACGCCTGTGGGGGTGAATGGCACGGGCGTGGCTCCGACGTTGGCCAATACAACGACTACGATGACTGTCGGTACGAACGGCAGCATTGAAGGGGTTCCGGTCACCGTTGCCGTTGCACCCAGCGCGGCCAACAGCCAGCCGGTGACAGGCACAGTGACCCTTACCGTTATCCCCGGCAGCAACGTCCCTGTTACCGCTCCACCCCTCCCAAATCCATACACAATCACAATGCCGCTCACCAACGCGGCGGCTTCGTTCAATCCAACATTCCTTCCCATTGGGTCGTACACGTTCACCGCCAGGTACAACGGTGACCCGACCTACATTTACGAGCACTCCAGCAACACGCAACCGGTCTCCATCTCCACGCCGGTATCGGTTGTGATGACTCAGCCCACGACCTTTACGCTGACCCCGACCGGGCTCACTCCGATTCCGTTGGAGGCTTATACGCTTCCGTGTACTGCCGGCTCCGGTTCCAGCTGCACCACCTCGTATAACTATGGGCAGCCCTCCAGTAATCCTCCGGGTTATTTAATCCTTGCGCAGGGACAAGGTGGTGCCCAGCCGTACGACGGATCGGCCAGTCAATGGTATTACACCTATCCTGTCACCGTGGCGCCGACAGAGGCTGGCTTCCCCTTGATCGGCACAGCTGTCTACAATGTCGAGAATGTGCAGACAGGATTCAACTACGGAACAGTGAACTATGAAATTACGGGCGGGCAGTCCCTCTGCGGCACCGGTGCGGGCAGCGCATCGATCATCAACGTGAGTTCCGCTGGAGCAGCCTCGCTTCCAGTCGGATGCGCGGTGATCAACACGAGCAACAACACGATCCCCGATATCATGGACTATTACGCGGTCACTCCGGTGTATACGGGGACCTATAACGACCTCATATCCGTCAATCCGAACTTCACGAAGACCACGGGCAGCACTTTCGGCATATGGGCGTTACGCAGTCCGATGGTACAGATCAGCTCCAGTCCGGCCTCGCTGACCGTGTCTCCGGGGTCCGCGGCATCGGCGACGCTCACGTTAACCTCAATCCTGGGATACGGATATGCGGGGCGCAACGATACGCTGAACAACTGGTCGCTTCCGGTGGACTTGCAGTGCCAGGGTCTGCCGGCGTACGCGACGTGCTCCTTTACCTATCCGACTCCGAATGCAGCGGATCCGCTTGTCATCTATTCCATGGCGGAGCCGCCTCCCTCTTCCCTTGCGTATCTGCCTTTCATGGGTGGGCTGGAGTGTGCTACGAGTACTCCGGCGGCGCCCCAATACTGCGCCATCGATATCGGCCCTACCCCCGGATCCGTGAATGGATATGGGCAGTACCATTCTAGTAGCGCGACAACGCCTTGCACTGCCATTGACGGTTGTCTTGGGCCTGGCACGGTCAAGGTGACCATCAATACAAATGTGAACCCGGGTATCGCCTCCAATAGCAATGCAGGCAAGAGCAGCTTCGTACTTGCGGCGCTGTTTGGGTTTGGTTTCTTCGGCTTCGCATTCCGCAAGAGGGCCTCGCGATGGGGAGCTCTTCTCACGGTCGTCTGCTTATTGCTCTGTGGCGGCGCCATTGCCGGCCTCTCCGCCTGCAGCACCACGACTCTGGGTTCTACGTCTGCGACAGGTGTTACGCCGGCCGGGAGCTACTGGGTTACGATTACTGCCAAGGAGACCGGTTCTATGCCTGTTTACACAAATTATGGAACTCCAAAGGTACAAACCACCATCGTTCAAGGCAACGGTGACGATGTGTCTCTGCCCTTCACCATCAACGTAAATGTCAATTAGCCAAAAGTAGGCTGGAATAAGCGGGAGCGAGCCATCGCTCCCGCTTTTCTTTGGTGCGTGGTGCCCGAGTGGCAGCTTGTATATAAGTCCCTCAAGTGAGGTCTTGGAATTTTGAACTTGGTGAGTCTGTTTGTGAAAGGGAACCGAACGGCCCATGTGTCTGGGTCGCGAACCGCCTACCGGCCGCGACATTTTCTCGGATAGAGTCAGAGGCAATGCTGAGCTGGTCAGCGTATTCGCAATTGCTGACTCCCCAGCCATCGTAGAGATGAAAACCATCTCTACGATGGCTGCGGCTCGCACCCTGGCGCAAGCCGGGCTGGGTTTAAAAAGTAAGCTTCATTTCTTCGCCTTCGGCAACGTACCCGCATTCAGAGCGTTCTGGAGGAGCTGCCCGGCGGCAGCCGCACGATTATTCAGCACGGGGTCCTTACTACTGAAGTTGTTTGTCAGATTGGTGATCGCGGCCTGCCACTGGCCTGTTGTTACTTGACTCCATAGATTTGGCGCCGCGGAGCTCAAATCTCCCATGTTGTACCAAAGATCGCATAGCGCCGTCTGGGCCTCCGAGGGAAGATCCGAGAAGGTCACTCCAAGAGTTGTCGAACTATTGAACCCAGAACCGGTCGCATTGAAATACTGGGCTTGTACATCCGATGACAGTGCCTTGGCGTCCGCATCGCTCAAAGTCAACGAATTCTTTTGGCTCCAGGTAGCATACTGAGCCGCACTCATTCCAAGCAAGGGTTGTACCTGGTCGATGATGGACTGTGGAACGCCCGCGGCCTTCAGGCTCGCCGCAGTTTGGAAGCCAAGGTTAATACCATAACCCACAGCCGGGAGCCCCGCATCGTTATAAACCTTAGCATTGAAGCCTTCGTTCTTGTTGACGTAGGACGAATCGACTTTGCTGAAATTGCTTCCGCTGTCGTAGCTGTCATAGCCGCCTCCAGTGCTTCCTCCACCACCCCCGGCGGAGTCGGCTGCCAGTCGAAACGACGGTGTTGCAAAGCGGCGAGTCTTGCCACCCCCCGATAGCCCCTCTCCGAAACCAGCAGAAGCGGCGTCCACTCCGGACAAGCCGATCGAAGTTCCTGCCAGGGGTGGATCGGCTTCTTCGTTCGAGGCGCCGCGCGCGACCGTCCGGCTGCTTACCGGCTCGGTTGCTGCAACGCACTCGCACACGCATGGGTGGCTTTTGCGAAGGGCGCGCACCAGGCTCTTCTGGTCCTTGTCGTGCATCCGCAAGGAGCCGCATGTGGGGCGCAAGCGCCGGCCGGGACCCAGTTTGCCCCCCTGAATGATGATGTAGAAGCGCCCGTTGGCATCAGCCAAAGCCGCCTCGCCCGCCGTCGGCGTGAGCACCACCACGCCGTGAGGGCCAAACCGTTCGGCAGCCAGGCTCGTTTTATGTCCGGTGGGCTGAATACCCGCAACCTTATAGCGGCCCAGGGGAGTGTCCCCGAAAGGCAGCAGCGCGTGGCCAGATGGGTTGCCATGCCGCCCCGCGGTTTCTCGATCCGCACGGCCACAGACGGCGAACGGTCCAGCTACCAGACGTCCACCCTCCTCCTCGAGACGTACAACGCCCTCGAATTCACGATTCACAGGCAATGAAACGATCAGTTTATACATGGCTGGTTTCCTCCATTGAGTGTTTGGGCGGCAAAAGCCGAAATTGTTTGATTGCTTCCTGACCTCGCGGAAGCGTCCCTCGGGGCGGGTTCAGCAAATCGACATAACGTTCCACCATAAGTTCCATTGAAAACCTCTCCTTTGCGATCCTGCTGCTGGCTTCGCCAAAGCGCCTGCGTCTCTCCGGATTGGTCAGGAGGGCGCGGACCCCATGCGCCATCTCAACCGGGTCATTCTCCGACACCAGGAACCCGTTGACGCCGTCTTCAACCTGTTCAGCCGTGCTATCAAGGCGGGTAGTCACTACAGGAAGGCCCAGCGACATAGCCTCCAACGAGGCATTGGGACAGCCGTGGTTCGTGCCGAGCATGACAAAGACGCGGAATGCACGAAGGTATGGCATTACATCATGCTGCTGGCCGGCAAATCGGATGTTGGAGACGCCGAGCAACTGTGCTCTCTCAATGATCGATCTCCAATATTTCCTGTATTTGCGATTACCCGCCCCGACAATCACCATGGTTACGCCAGGCAGGCGTTTGTTCATCTCGGCCATCATGTCCACAAAGAACTCAATGCGTTTGCTGGGCAGTATCCGGCAGCATGTCCCGATGACCAGGTCAGGGTCCACATCGGGAGGAAATTCGACTGCTGAGGACCGCGGCTCGGCGGATGCCGGATTGGGTACGCCGTTGGGAATGACTGCAATCTTGCCGGGCGCTAGCGACAGGCCGGGTGGAATGCCGCAGGCGTATTTTGCGACAAAGTGGTCAAGACGGTTGAAATAACCTGCGCAATCAAGCACCATACGGCGCTGCGCGTCGGCATGGTTGTTCAAATCTTCGAACACCCATGGCCCCGGGCTCACATCAATCAGTCGCACTCCGCCGGGAGGCAGTAACTTCGCGAGCAGCAGCTTTACCCGAGCCTCCACATTCCAGAAGACAAGTGTATGCGCGCCCAGCCGGCGTCTCATGCTCAGAATTCGTTCGACGCGGTCCAGATAGGATTCGGCAGAGCGGAATGAGAAAACAGGAATACCGGCCGCTTCTAACTCATCGAGAAAAACCTGATGGTTGATATCATTGAGAACGCCCAGCCACGGCTTAAGGGAACTTGGCAGCCGGCATAGCAGGTTCACCAGCGACCGGCCTGCGCCACCAAGGTTGAGATTGTCGGTGAGAAACAAAGTGCCTACGTTTGAGTGGCCAACATTCAAATTCTCTGGGCGGCCGTACTGTCCAAGCAAAGACCAAAGGCGTGGAACAAGATCCGTATCATCCGGCGGAACGGGAATCGTCCGGAGCCCACGGGCCAGAACCTTCTCGATGCCAGAAACGTAGGCGTCGATATCGGAAGAGTCCTCGACAATCACCGCCTCTTCAGAAAGGCCTTCCCTGTTTCCTCCAGCGTCCGCGGAAACAATTGGGCAGCCGGCCCGCGCTGCCTCAAGCGTGGCCAGGCTCAATCCCTCATAAACGCTTGTGTTCAAAAATACGTCGAATGCGGCATAATATTTTTCGATGTCGCGCACGGCCCCCGGGGTCAGAAAGTCCACCATGACTCCCAAATCCACGGCCTGCCGGCACGCCGCCGCGTAGGCGGCCCGGCCGTTGCCCCAGGCATGATCCCACCCGCCTAGAATCATCAGCTTGGCAGGGTGGTAGCGGCGCACCTCGGCCAGCACGCGCACAGCGCGCGTATACGCCTTCTGCGACTTGAACTCTCCCACCATTCCAATTAACAACGTTCGATCGGGAATATTGTGTTTCTCGCGTATCTCCCGGCGGTACGCCGTCAACTCATTGAGAGAAAACCAATGTTGAATCTCATGGCGAACAATGACGATCGGCTTCGAACACCCGGCAGCGCGTATTTGTTCGGCAACATTTTCCGACACAGCCACCACAAACGGAACACGTGGGTGGTCAAATGCAAAAGGATCGTCCTGCCACGAAGGACGCGAATTGTGAACCACGGGAATGGTCGTCACACCCCATTTCCATAGCGCACGTAGATACCGTGTCTTGATCAGATGCGTAAACAGCACCGGTGTTGCCGAGGCGAGGACTTCCAGGGCAACTGTGCGCAGCTTTGCCAGCATCTCGCGCTTGCGCAAGCGAATCACCTTCGCGCGCCCGATGTTTGTGACGGCATAACTCGGCTCCGCCTCATTCATCAAGAAAAGTTTCGCCGTCGGTGAACGCTTCGCCAAGCCTTGCAGCGTTTCCAACACGCTGCGTTCCGCGCCTCCCAACGCCAGGCTCGGCAGCAGGATATTGATATGGAGGTCATCTGCTGGCTCCAGGCATACAGGCTGCCGCTCGGCGAGTCTGAGTTCCGGCGCATCGCCCACAATTGGCTCCGCAGCGCAGGGCTTCGAAGGCTCGACCCCCTGTGGGTCGTCCAGTAACCCGTGCTCACGATAGAGACGGCACAATGTCCCCTGTGCCGGAACATCTTCTTTGTCGGGAACGCCGTCCACATAACGCTGGCCCTTGTACAGGCCGCCATTCGCCTGGAGTGTTCGCCACATTTCGTTGGTCCAATGGATTGCATACCAGGTCTTGGGGAGTGGGCGATCCGTATGAATCAGAGCGTTGATCGCATTCAGCCAGCTCTCCTGGTTGCACATATCGGGATAAAAATAGCGGTTCAGCTTGAGCCGCGCGACATTTTCAGACAGAATCCGGTTGGGAAGCAACCAGGGGCTATCTTCATTGGCCTGCCGCTCGACCTGTTCGTAGGTCATCTTCATGAGCTTGCTTTGCGCAGGACACTTCATGATGTTGCCGACAACACCGACACGATGGGGTCGAAAAACATAGGGGGTTTTAAAGTTGAAGGGACGAAGGCAGGTTACGTCCATATCCACCCACCAGCCGCCTTTGTCCAGGAGTAGCTTATACCGAAAAAGATCGGAGAACGGGCCCAGGCTGCCACACCTAACGCCCGATTCGCGATCGACCTTCTTCTGTCGAAATATCCGCGTGCGCGGAAGGATCTCCTCGGCGTTTTCCAGGATGACATTCTTCGGCAACGAAGTTTGCAGATCGTCGTAGAGCCACAGGTGAAACTCATGGCCATGCCTGAGAAATGAATGGATGGTCAGCAGCTCCAGCTTTGAGAGTTCCTTGCCGATCCACAAGGCATGAACGGTCCGATTATCCTCTTTGAGCGCGCCGTTTCCATCCGACTTAGTGTGAATGGTCAGCGACCGCCGCCCCGCGCCGTTTTCAAGCAACCGCTCCGTCTCATCCCAATTCTTCCAGCCGCGTTTCATTACCCCGCCGTTGATGAAATGGAGAAAGGCTGGGTGCGGTTTGGTCTTATGCTTGCGAAGGCTATACGAATCGTTGCAAGACAAATCACAAGCCTTGGTCCGTTCGCGTTTGTCCCGGGGTATATTCCTGAAGCAATCCACAATGAAATTGAATTTGCGGGGCAAGGTGGGTGTGTTCTGCAAGCCCGTCTTCCAGGCTGCGGCAATCAGGGTGCCCTGGTCCCGCGTTTGCCACGAATCGTCCGCAATAATCTGCTTGGTAAGCGTATTCCAGCAATCCAGCAGGGGGGCGGCCTTCTCTGAAAAAACGAATACGCCTCCATTCCAATGCTGCCAATTCGGGTCAGCTTTGACGCGAAAACTCTTTTTGATCGCCTTGACCAAGTGATCGCACCCCGAGCCACGGCAGCCACAAGCGACCGCCCAGGGGCTGAAGGTTCGCAGATTCACCTGATCGGCAGCGAAAGCAAAGGGTTCGCGTCCAAGATCGAACACCGAGTCCACTTCTTCGCTGACGGCGATGACATCGCTGTCCAGATAGCAGCCCAATAGCGTCCGGTCACCCACATGGCTATGTATGTTGGTTTTAAGCAGCAACCCCATCTGCCGATCGCTGAGAGTTTCATCGGCAGGCACGCGGATCACCTGCTCATGTTCGATGGGCGCGGTGGTCCGGCTGGCGACGATGATAATCTCCGCTTTGGAGAACTTCTTCAGAAAGCGCACAGAGAGATTCACGCGCTCAACCTGGGCGTCGCCGCAGATCGCGTAGACAAAAACGCGTCTTCCTGATGTAGCGCTCAAATCTCCTGAAACGGAGCGAGGCACCGCAGTTTGATGCATACCCTAACCTTTTTTGGATGTTGGCTGTACAGGACGACCCGCATAGGTTAGAGCAAATCTCTGTTTAAAAGCAAGCGAAAATATCGATTTCCTCTATAGCGCGGCAGGAGTGCCGCTTCCGGAGAAACAAAGAGCTATTGGCTTGGGAGGGTATGTGAAGATGCCACGCGACGCCCGGTTCCAGCCGATTTATGTCCCAGCTTTCGGCATGGTTATACCCGCACTCCGACATAACGCCTATATGTTGACTACTTACTCAATAATGCCTCAACTCCCGTTGATCTTGCGGCAATCGCAGCAGGACTCAAATCGTGTTCTTCCAAACCGTGGCGTATTCAGAGGTTCCCGAAATCGCGGCTCGATCTCGCGTCATCGATTTGGACTCTGGAGATTGTTTATCTTCCGGCGTACTCGCGCTGCTGTTTTTAGTATTGAGCCGTTGCGTGTCGGCCGCTTCGCAAACCGACTGATTAAACGCCAGTACAGCTTCAAGCAATGGTGCTCCGCCAAACGGCTCAGCCGCCGCAATCATGGCGGCTAGATCCTTAGGAAGGCAGCGGCCGCGAAATCCGCGCTCAGCCGTGACATGGGTATGCGATTCTCCGATTCGCGGGTCCGCCAGCCATATGCGGCGCAAATCCTCCCACTCGACCCCGAAAAATGTGGCCAGGTCAAAGAACTGATTGACGAAGGAGACCTTTGTTGCCAGGAAGCAATTTTCCATGTACTTACATAACTCCGCGGTTCTGGCCGAAGTCCTATAGAAGCGTTTAGGCTTGCCAGATAAGCTATCATGGAGCTGCTTGACCTTGTCAAAGATACATTCCGGCCCGCCTACAATACAGAATCCATAGTTTCCCTCGTTCGGCCAGGGATGATTCAAACTCTCGCCGATATATTCGGGGCTAAAAGCAATCGCCTGAGTCGTCCCCTCGGATAAGCGATCGACAGTTCCGGGTGGTACAGTCGATCTAATGCAGAGTGGCGCTGTGATCCACGCTGCGCACTCGTCAATGGAAGATGTGTCGCAGCTAAACCCGTCGACCCCAGTTGGAGTTGGCACGCATAAAAAGACGAGATCACACTCGTTGATCGTCTGGCGTATCGAATCCGAGTTGTAGTGCGGCTGAAATTTGTCGTAGATCGTTACACGATGTTCTGCGGACTGCGCGAGCCAGCGCTCGATGGCTGAACCGACAACTCCATGGCCTACGATTCCCACGTTCATTTATGAGTCCTCATGAATTATGTCCGGGTAATTGGGCCGGGGGAGAGTGTCAGTGTAACGCGCGTTGAGGTTCAGAGTAAAGACATGTGCCGTTATATCATGCTGGTATAAAGGAGACCACCGGGATGTCGAATGGTCGGTATCGGTGCCGTTGGATTAGATTCTTGATTGTCTTTTTCCTTTCAGCGCCTGTTTTGCCCGCAGCAGGTTATGCGCAGCAGACGCAGGGCGATGCGGAAGGGAACTGGAAGCAGATCTGTGCGTCGGCGAAAGCGCAGCCCCTCATTACGGCACAGCCTACGGAGCCTCTCTCAGCAGAGCGTTTGGCCAATTGCGATGAAACCGCTCTGTATTATGGTCTCGGCAATAAACCGGATTATGCGGCGGCGCTGCAATGCGGATGGTATCAGCGCATGCATCCACAACATGCTGTTGGCAATATGTTCTACGGTCCCGGTGTGCTGGCGATGTTGTATGCGAATGGCAAGGGAGTGCCGCGGAACTACGATCTTGCGATTCGTTTTGCGTGTGAAGATAGCTGGGCAGCTGAAGCCGAAATGGCCAATCGTATCGGCCACCTTGAGCATCTTCGGGACACAGGATCGCAGCAGGCAACCTTCGATCTTTGCGACGATGCCATGAGCGGCCTGAGCGACGGGTCCTGTACAAGCATTTCGACCCGAGCCGCCGGTGCCATTCGCTCGCGCAAGATCGCTCACATTGTCGATATGCTCTCGGAACGAGCCAGGAGCGCATTTCCGCCGCTCCAGTCCGCGGAGTCGTCCTTTGAGCAGGCTCGCATCGATCACGAAATCGATCTTTCTGGAACCTCCCGCGCAGCATTTCAGTTGCGGGAAGAAGCGAAACTACGCGATCAGTTTCTCATCGATCTTCAGCGGTTTGGAAAGGGTGATATTCCTCCAGCTTCAGAAGCCGAGTTATCGCTTTACGATAAGAAATTGAGCGAAATATACTTGCGGATCGAGCATGCGCGTGCAGGTAACTGGGAATTCGGAACAGTTAAGCCGGAAGGGATCCGCGAAACTGAACGTAGATGGATATCGCTCACAGATGCATGGATCGCTTTCGCGCGAATTGCATATCCAAATCTGTCCACTCCGCGCATTCGTGTCCAACTGATCCGGCTGCGAATCCATCAGCTGCGGTCTATAAACGATGAATTAAGGTAGCTCACAGGGCCTGACGGGAGAGGTACATTGACGCCGGAGCAAGCGTAATCCGCACGGAGCCTCGCCGTGGTAGCAAGAATTACCGCCATATATGTCGCGAGGTATGCCTGGAAGTATTGAAGTCCGTAAGTCTAAGAATTGATTTGGCTCCTCAGGTAGGACTCGTTCCCTTCCTCGACTTCCTAACCTATTGAAAAAACGTAAGTTATTGAAAACATGCACCGAAAGATTTCGCCTATTTCGCAGGTTTCGCCTGCTTCATATTTTCTTAGGACAGATTTTAGGACAGAAGATTTGTGAAGCGGTGGCGTGCTTGGCCGCGCATTTGCTCTCGGGCGGGTGAGCGGGATGCGGATACTTGAGCGTTTATTTCGAGAATTGCTTCCAAGTTGCCCTGACATGCTGGTATCCGACCTTCCACGATAAGAGAGCCTTTGGGGCTACATGCAAATTGGCTTACGAATCGAAAGCCGATGCCATCAGTTCCTGCTCTGCTTTGGGTATATGAAATTGATTGGCTTCATTACGCCAATTCTGAACTGCCCTACGAACGTCGTCAAAAACTCTGGAAGCCTGCTGCGCTGCCAGTCCATAATCCCGGCTCGCATCCATTGCAACGGACACATCGCAAGCGGTTTCGACTTCATTGATAGCCAGTGTTAATTCGGTCCTATCTAGTCGATCCTGAAAAAGTGATTCTCAGGCATATGGAAGTTGAGTAATTCGGGCTTGTGGGCCTTGGAGGGCGAACAGTTCGTTCCATACCCTCATCATGCAGAGCAGAAAAATGCGCCAAAA
>Ga0182024_10001588_pt1 | contig 58150 bp, 62 predicted proteins | sample P32metaG_FD_120480 | JGI IMG/M metagenome (GOLD analysis project Ga0182024, IMG submission 120480) | Permafrost microbial communities from Stordalen Mire, Sweden - P3-2 metaG (Illumina Assembly) | ecosystem: Environmental > Terrestrial > Soil > Wetlands > Permafrost | place: Sweden: Stordalen...
AGGATGCCGAAGCCCCCAGGTTCCATCCAGATCCACGCCATTCAACACGGCTCGCTTAAACCATTGAAATGAAAGTAGTTGAAAACAGACGTTCTTGCGCTAATGCCAAAATCTGCCTTGGGCACAGTGGACCGCATGATTAGTTTCAATAACTTAGAAGTAGGTCACCTGCCCAAACAACAGGTGGTCGCTTCAGACGATCCACACCAGGGCTCCAAGCAGCGATCCCCTTGTGGAATTCTCATCCTCAATTTCGACTACATTTGGCGATGCATCCTTCGCCGGAGGCCCGTCATCCCTCTGATTTTTAGCGAGTTGTCTGGCATGAATCTCGCCGCGACCACCTGCTATTGCGCAGATAATCGGTTACGAAAGCCGCAGTAAGCTGCAAAGTCCGGCTAGTTTCGGTTTACAATGGGGCATGCCGCGACAGGTTGACGCCGTATACGAAAATGGCATGCTGCGTCCGCTCCAGCCATTGGATTTAAAGGAGCACGAACACGTACTCGTGAGCGTCGTCAAAACCGCGGCGTCAGAGCGATCAAGTCCGGCCGTCGAATATATCGAAAGAATCAGGCGCGAACAGCAGGACGCCGAACCGGCTCCCGGTCTAGAGGAAGTCCGGAGGCGGCTTGCGAAAATTTCCGGATCCATGGCCGCTGAAATCGTCGCCGACCGCGGGGAACGTTGATCCTTGGCCGCGTATTTCTTCGCTGGTTAAACTCTACCATCCGGAGGCCGGGACCCTGGTCGCCGATCGGATTTTCAACTCAACCGACAATGTGATTCGAGTTTCCCGCCTGACTGTAGCTGAATTGACAGGATGCGCAGCCGGAAATCGTTGGTTGGGCCGCCACTGACACGGATGTCGCCAGAATCCCCAGTTGCCTGGAAGGTGATTTTCACTTCGTGGGTGCCGCTGGAATCCCTCATTTCGCACGACATGGTGATTTTTACCGCATCGGTCCCGACGATCCGCACCTCACCCGAACGAAGGTGCATCCGGATTTCATGCCTCGTCTGGAAATCGGTCGCAAAGGTGCCGTCGCAAACGCCAGTCATGGTAGTTTGACCGGTAACGGCCAGCGCGAAGACTGGAAGGCAGGAATGCTAATTTGAACATGAGTTTTGCCATGACCTCGTGAGGTATACGCGATTTTTGGTCTGCAGGTCCCCTCAAAATCGGCCGCTCTAGTAATGCGTGAGGAGGAGACGGCCGCCATCCATATGGAATACCGTCAGCATTGGCGCGGTGGACGTAGTGCCGGCTTTAGATGCGTCCGCGGCCGGCACAGGCACGGATTGCGCCACGACCGCGGTGCCCTTGGCGATCAGGAGGAATTGCTGGCGCTCCTCCCACCCTTTAGTACTCTTTGACTGCCATGTGCCTTCGAGCTTCTTGATGCGTTCAAACGCTGCCAAAGCGGTCGCGCGATCCAACCCTTGAGGCTGTGGGTTATTGGATTCGGCCACGACCACGGTTGTAAGAGCGACTGTCAGAGCCAGGGTGCTCGCGAGCAGTATTCCGGTGTTGAATCCAGTCATCATTCCTCCCTAAATTGAGTGACCCAAGGTAAGCAAAACGCTGCACGGTATTGCCCGCATAAAATCCCACCAGAGATTCCGGCACGGCGCGCACGTCCTTGTTGGTGGCGGGGTATTGTTGTTCCAGATCGCGCGAGATCGAATCCAGATCCGCCCGCGCGCGCTCCAGGGTGACTCCGGGTTTAAGCCGTCCCACTCCGCTGAACCAATGGTTGCCGCGGTCCGCGTCGATCGCGCCCCAGAACCGGTTGAGCGGCAGCCAGCGATCCCGATTGGCGTAGCGGAAACCCGGCGGCAGCACCCCAACGACTACAATCGAGTCCGCCTGCTGGCCCTCCATCACCGCCAGCGCGCGAACATGACGCCCGATTACCATTGGGTCGCGCCCAAAATAACGCTCCCAGGCCTGGTCTGTAATCACCCGAGCGGCTCGCCTCCGGGACCGTCTGCCGGAACGCCATCGCGGCACTTCCCTTTCCCCCGACCATATAGACCAGCGCGTCCTTGTATGCCAGCGGATGGCATGCGTATCCGAACTTCATCACTAGCCGTGGAATTCCTTGTATAGATCGTGGCGACCAAACCGGTTTGCCGTTTTTTTATCGAGAGACTGGATGAGCCCAGTTCCGCTCGCGGTCAGCACTCGGTTGCCGATCAATTTGGGGCATTGCGTAGGGTCCGGGACCCACGTCGGGCGTGAACGCGTTGGTGAACGGATCCTTGTACCCGTACTCCCAAATGTTCTTGCCTGTTTTCACATCGAGCGCGACGATTACATCCTCATCGCTTCTCCGGAACGCTGTGTAAAGAACTCCTGCTTCCTCCGCAATGCCCGAGTACCCATCTCCCAGCGGCCTCGACCAGAGACGTTTGGGTCCGGCGGCCGGCCACTTGTCCGCCAGGCCTGTCGCGGGTGAGATGAAGTTATGAGTGGGGCCGCCCCACACAAGCCAATCAGGAGATGAGATAGCAGCGGTTGCGAGGAACGCGGTCAGCAGCAACAACAGCATGACAGCAGACGCATTAGGGTTTTATGCATTTCAGTCTCGTGTTAATGCAGATCTTGTCCGTTCTACAAGAGCCGTTGAACCACGACCTGCACTTCGATTTCCTTTCCTTTTCGTATGACCGTTACGGTTTTCTTGTCTCCAGGCCGGCCTTGAAGAGATCGAATCACCGCATCGCGCGTGGCGCCCTTGGTGCTTAGGCCATCCACTCGAGCAAGCTCATCTCCCGATTGAATCGCCTCAAGTACGGGTCGCCCTTCCTTTCGTGCGATCCCGGTTACTCGATATTTGCCATCATCTTCAACCCGCAGAACAAGGCCGACTGAATCGAGATCGCGCGGATCCGGCTGGCCGCGTTGCTCAATAAAGACCGCGTTCTCGGGGAAGTCAATTTCGACACGCATCGTTTTTAAGATATTGCCCGCAATGGCCCCGAAGATCGGGGCCGTCATCATGCGGGACATCGAGGACTCAAAGATGCCGGCCCGGCGAGAGATCGCGCCTGCGTTTTCAATTCGCACCGTTCCTAAATCCATCCGGGGGACACGGATTAACAATCCCTCTGTATCCACGTCATTGCCGATCATGTTTGCTTCGGCCACTGCGCCAGTGAGCCTGGACCAATCGGGATGCGCGGCGGCCCATTTATCCAATAGCTCACGCGAAATCATCGTGTAGGCGGCTCCGGTATCGATCAAGAAACCGTATCGCTCTCCGTCCACCGAGACCTCGACGCGTGGAAAGCCGCTCTCTTGATGGACCGCCATGTCAATTCGCTTTCCCCGCGGGCTGAGCGCTCCCGGTTGGGCCAGTGTAACCGTGCGCGCCGGGTAATCGAAAATCGCGTCGTAGTGCATCAACACGCGGGCGGGAAGAAACGCTTCGGCGTCGATGCCCGGATCAATTTGCGTGACGCCGAGCACCGAATAGGTATCGGCGGTCGTCAAGTCGAGCCTCAGGTTCCCCAACCAGACTTCGGGATGCGCAATCGGCGTTGCCCGCTGGCTGCCTGCTGTGATGTCGTCTCCCGCGCGCGTCATCCCTATCTCCTTCGCAAGAGGCTCGGTGATTGCAAACCATCCGCCGCCGGTATCCACCCACGCTCGCGCCTTCCGTGCGCTGCCGTCGGGACGGTGGAACGTCAACTCCACGAACACCCTGTTGTCTTCAAGAAACATCGGGACCGTTCCGTAGACCGGAGGGGAGCCAGGGGGGGGTACAGGTTGGGCACCGCCAAGGGAGGTCAACAGCAGAATCCCACACGCGAGAAGTCTCATCGCACACTCCTGTTCATGGACGGTACTAGTTACTTCGTGAGTCTTGGCGAGCCCCGGTGACACATACCGCATGTCACCACGTTCCGGCCGCCAAACTCGCGTGAATTAATGCCATTCGTCATCTCGATCATCCTGCGTGCGGTTTGCTTCGTTACTTTATCGTCCTTGTCCATCTCGCTACCGACGTGACAGTAGGCACATGTTACTCCAAGATCCTGGGTAAACTGTGTCATAACCTCTGTGATCGACGATGCGGGAAGACCCTTGAATGCCTGAATATTCTTATACACTTCCTCGGCGGCCTTAGCGTTCTCTGACGGCCACTGAGAGCGGGTTCTGCGCTCCATGATCCGAATCGAGGTTCGCGCCGGTTCCTGATCGAATTGAGTCATGATGCGGATCGTCAAAGTGTTTCCGTCCAGGGTCCATCGGTCCACCATGTGCAACGGCTGAGAGCCATACATCGCGAGCGAGGTGATCAAGAGTGTATCTCCCTCCCAGCCCAAATGACTGATCATGCGCGCTCCGTGCAAGTTATTCGAACTCTCCTCGGAACCGAAAGCGTACTTGAACGAGTATTTTTCCTCTTCGTCACCCGTAAACGAGCGCTCCGTCACATTCAAGACTGTAGGCGTCTGCTCTGCCATGACCCAGATCGCGGTCGCGGGAGCGGCAGGTGTGCTCTTGCTCACGTTCATCTCCCAGACACCAGAGAAAGTGGGCCCAGTCTGGGCGATGGCGAAAGTCGAGGACGTGAGAAGTGCTACGGCGCGCAGTGTCATTTTCGCTTTTGAAGCTCTTCTAGTTGTTGTTTGGCCCAGGAATCATTCGGCCTGAGTTCGAGAATCTTTTGGTAGTCGATGATCGCCTTGTCGATGTCGCCGTTACCCTGGTGTGACATAGCAAGAACGCTCCGCGCCCAGCCCGAAAGGGGAGCATTGACTTCGAGATTCAGCTCCATGATCGCGACCGCCTCTTTGGTCTTGCGCTGTTTGAGTAACGATTCTGAAAGCAGATTCAGAGATCTCTCGCTAAAGTCATACTCGCCGCTGCCATAGTCCTTCTTTTTCAGATCGCGGTAAAGGGCGATTGCCGCTGGAACGCCGTGTTGTTCAAGCGCTTCGGTCAAGACCGACTTCAGACTCTTAGGCTGGATTAGTCCGCGGTGGCAGGTCATACACTCCACTTGAACCGGTGCCTGCTGACTTAGCTTCCCAACGTAGTCACGGTTAATAGCCGCCACCATTTGGAGCATCATGCGCGCGGTCCGTTTACTTTCCTTGTCATCGGCAGAGAAGTCCTTTGTCGAGTGACAGTACTCACATCGGACGCCAAGGCTGAAAGTGAACCCACGCATCATATCAGTGAGCTCCTGGTTCGAGATGGTTCCAGGCAATACCTGTAGATTGACGAATTTGCCCAGCGTCTGCGCCATCAGCGCCGCGGAGAGCATCAGGAAGCCCGAAAGCAGCCTCGTAATTCGTTTTTTGTTGTGCCGGGGCGGATAAGGCATTTGCCGGTGACTCCTTCTTGCGGTCAAATGCCGAGCTTACAGCGTGACGCTCTTTTAATGGTGAGATAGCCATCAGGTTTGTGCAAAGAAACTGTGAGTGATTTGTCCGGACGTTGTCAACTCGAACTACACAATCGGAGTACATCGGAGGGCAACGCGACGAAACTCCGCAAGGCAGCGCAAATCATCGATCACTTCTTGTTCTTGCCTGTGAAGCAACATTACATATGGGGGCGAGATACCCGCACATATGGGGGCGCAATGCCCGCGGTGCATGCCGCGTCAGTTTACTCCGTCTAACTTGAAGTAAATCGGCTCGCATTGGATGCCGGTGGCGCCGACGGTCGTTTCCCAATCGCGCTTCGCAAGTCTTTGCCCTGTTGTGCCAGGTTCCGCTTCATTTGGCGCTTGTGTTCCCGGATTCAACAACCGGAAAGACCCTCACGATCAGCGCCGAGATCCAGCAGTTGATCCAGCTCCGCGCTGGGAAGCTCCCGCATCCAAGGGCGAACTGCTCCAACTTGGACTCTGCATTTCGTCCCTACCTCAGCAACTTGCCCCCCTTTTGCTCCTTTCAGATGCCAAGCGCTGCGTCGAGCGCGTATACAATCATATGGGATCAGATCGGGACTTTACAGCTTAATCCGGTAGCCCATTTTCCGAACTGTCAGGATGTGGCGCGGTGAAGAAGGATCGTCTTCAAGCTTTCTGCGGAGTTCGGCGATGTGAGTGTCCACCGTCCTGCTGACTACCGCCGAAGAGTACCCCCACACTTGCTGTAGAAGGCTCAAGCGGGAGACCGCTCCGCCTCCGGCGTGGAGCAGCGCCAACAGGAGATCGAACTCTTTAGGCGCAAGAACCACATCCTCGGATTCACGGCGTACGGTGCGGGCATTCGGGTCGACTACGATCGCTCCGAATCGCTGCACCTTAAATGGAGGCTGAGCCTGAACTCCTTTCTGCGATGCACGTCGCAACAGTGCTTCAACGCGCGCTAATAATTCTAGAAGGCCGAACGGCTTTGTAACGTAGTCATCCGCTCCCATGCGCAAGCCCCTGACTTTATCCGCTTCTTCTCCCTTGGCGGTCAGTATCAGGATCGGAGTCGCATATCCTTGTTCGCGCAGGGTCCGCAGTACCCGGAACCCATCGAGCTCCGGAAGCATGAGGTCCAGGATCACCAGATCGGGATTGGCGAGTAGAAACATCTGAAGACCGGTTCCTCCGCCTTCCGCTGTGTCTACGGAGTACCCCTCGATTTCCAGATTGTTGCGAAGGCCGAAGCAGAGGTCTCGATTGTCCTCGATGATCAGAATGCGCCACATGCTTTGGCGCTCATCTTTATTCACAGCGTTGGAAGCTCCACGACAAATCGCGCCCCTCCGCTTGCCGCCTCCTCAACGAAGCACTGTCCGCCGTGCCGCGTCACCAAATCCTTTACGACAGAGAGTCCGATGCCCGTGCCAGCTACCGCAGACCGCCGATCACGGTCGAGCCGTTGGAACCGTTCGAAAATGCGCTTCCTTTCACCGGGTGGAATGCCGGGACCCTCATCTTCCACCAGAATCCGCGCCACGCGGCCTCTGGCCTCCAGCCCAACCAGAACGCGCTGCCGGAGCGGACCGTACTTTACCGCATTGTCTAACAAATTCAAAAGTACCTGCCGGAACGAATCAGAATCGACCATCGCTGTCACTCCGCCCGCCAGACGCGCTTCTAATATGATCTCGCTCCCCGCGATCAGCAGCTCAAACCCAGCGAGCGCCTCAGAAATCAGGGGAGCTAGTTCCCGCTTGTCACAAGCGAGCTCGTCGATCCGGCGCTCGGCCCGCGAGAAACGGAGTACGTTTTCCACCAGGTGGCTCAGGCGGCGCGCTTCGCGGTCGATGATTTCGAGCGATCGGCGGCGTTCCTCCGTGGAACGGATGCGATCCAGCCGCAGCGTTTCGGCGAACATGCGGATCTGTGTGAGTGGGGTCCGCAACTCGTGCGATACACTTGAGACAAATTCGCCGCGCAACTGTTGCAAGGCCATCTCGCGGCGGAGTTGCAAGATGGCTGCCATAATCAGACCTGTCGTGATCGCCAGAAGACCCAGCAGGGCTGGAAGACGCGATCGAGGTAAGCCTCCGATCAGCAGCAATCCGGCGACGTTGGGATCAATAGAAGCCTCCACCGAACCGCTGAAGACTCCCCGATTCATTTCACCAAATGGCTTTACCACTCCGAGATCGGGCCGGTGCCGGTCGCCCAGGCGGAAGCGCTCGACCCCAGACTGGTCCCGAACGCTAATATGTACCGCGGCATTCGTGATCTGTCCTTTGCCCAGGGAGGGAGGAAGCAAAGGCCGTCGGCCCAGAGCGGTCTTGAACCATGTCGCAAGCGAAGAGAGGTCCACTTCGAAACCGGCGAGCGTCGCTTGATCTTTGGTGACCACGAAGATCTGTGATTTCCCGCCGATAGTAGTATGAATCACTCGATAACCGGCGTCTTCAGATAAGGAAGCGACAGACCGCAGCCGTTCTTTCAGGCCGGAAACGACGTCGCCCGCTGGAGCCGCACCGGCGAAGTGCAGGTTGCCGGAATCGCGGTCTAGCCAAAAGAGATTTCGCGCCAGAGTTGTGGCCCGTCTCAAATCTTGATCCGGCCCTGACGCAAGCGTGCTCAGGGTGTTCGAATCGATACCCGAGGGCTGCTGCGCTTTGCGTGCGAGCGCAATGATCAGCGGGTAGTATCCGTAATACCCGACTTCCGCGGAGGTCCTTCGGATGACTTCGTCGGCAATCAAGGAGCCATAATCCCTGAGTACATTTTCGGCAGCGGTTCGATGGGAGACAGCCTCATAATAAGCCTCCCAAGCGAGAACTCCCGCGCTGCCCAGACTTACGACCAGGAGCAGGACAATCAGAGTTGTACGAGAGTGTCGGAAGTTCAAGCAACGCGAGTATAGCATTGCCACTGGGCCGTACTCCGATGAGATAGCTCAAGTTGACACTTTCCGGACAAATTACTCACAGTTTCTTTGCACAACCCTGATGGCGACTTCACCACAAGAGAGACATCGCACTGTAAGCTACCTCTAACCGTAAAAATTCAGGGGATCGGAAGCGGTTATTGATACGGAGTTCCGGCTTTGGGGGCTGGTGTCCGTTCGGAAAGCAGTCTGAGTAACCACTGACACACAGTAGGTACGCCATCAGTTTGCCTTCTGGTCATTAAGGATAGGGGAAAGGGAAAAATCGAATGAACATCTCGCGACGTGGGTATATAGTTGTCTTCGCCATCGCCATGCTGCTGGCCCTCTGCAGCGTTTCCGCTTTGGCTCAATCCTCTTCATCGGGCACCGTGTCAGGTCAAGTCACTGACCAACAAGGCGCCGCCATGCCCGGCGTGGACATCAAGTTGACCGATCCGTCAACCAACATCACGCTCCAGACTTCAACCAACGATGCCGGACGCTTCATCATCGTCAACGTCAGCCCAGGAAGCTACAACATCACGTTCGGCAAGGCTGGGTTTTCGACGCGCAAGGTGAACAAGCAGGACGTTCACGTCGATGAAATCCTGAGCCTCAACGCCATCCTCGAAGTCGGCCAAATCACCAACGTGGTCGAAGTCACCACGTCGCCGGGCGCTGAACTACAGACAGTGAACGCCACGGTTGGTACGACTGTTTCCGGAGATTCCCTGATCTATCTTCCGATCTTCGGTTCCGACGTCTCGAGCCTGGCGATCTTCCAGCCGGGCGTTTCGCCGAATGGCGCGGTCGCCGGCGCGATGTACGACCAGAACACGTTCCAACTGGACGGCGGCAACAACTCGAATGATATGGACGGGAGTATGAAAGACTATACCGGGAGCTTTGCTCACACCAATTTTGCCGGCTCCATGAGTGCCAACTCAGCTCCTCCGAGTGGTGTGCTTCCGACACCTCCCGACACCATTGAAGAATTCAAGGTTTCCACCGCCGGACAAACGGCCGACTTCAACGGGTCTTCCGGTTCGCAGATCAGTGTGGTGACGAAACGCGGCACCAACCAACTCCACGGCTCGGCGTATTATTTCTATTCCTCGAGCGACGTGGGCGGGGCCAACGGGTGGGACTTCAACCACACGCCCAGCGGAAACCTGGGCTACACGCCGATTCCGATCACGCACAACAATAGATACGGCTTTACCGTAGGTGGTCCGATGCTGCCGAAGTTCTGGGGCGGCAAGACGTACTTCTTTTTCGGTTATGAAGGCTTCAACTTCCCGCAATCGTCGCTTGTCAACAAGTCGGTGCCGACCGACACGCTCCGGGCGGGCGTGATCCAGATCAACGAAGGCGGCACCTACGTTCCCTTCAATATCAATCCCGGCTCGGTGACGGTGAATGGAACGACCTATGCGCCGGCCGTCTGCGGCGCCGGCGCCTGCGATCCGCGCGGGATCGGTATCAATTCCCTGGTTTCGCAGCTCTGGAGCAAATTCATGCCGGAGCCGAACAACCTCAACTTGGGCGACGCCCACAACGTGGAGGGATTCCTGGGTCAGGTGTCTCTTCCGGAGACTTCAAAGTTCCTGGTGGGCCGCGTCGACCATGATTTCGGTGAGAAGTGGCGCTTGATGAGCAGTTACCGTTACTTTGCGGGGAACCAATTGACCAACAACCAGATCGACATCGGCGGCGCGCTGCCAGGCGATAAGCTGGGTGTCCCGACGGCGCGCGCTCCACGTCCGCAGAAGCCGGAATTTCTGGTGGCTGGATTGTCCACCACCGTCAGCCCGACGCTGACCAACAACTTCGTTTGGAGCTATACCAAGATCTGGTGGCAATGGGCGTCGTCGGCCGCACCGCCGCAACTGCCCGGTTTGGGCGGAGCGCTGGAAATCGGCGGCGAGAGCGCGCAGGCGCTGATCCCCTACAACGTGAACAATCAGAGTGTGCGCCAGCGGTTCTGGGACGGTCACGACTCCATGTACAAGGACGACCTGACCAAGATCAAGGGCAATCACGTCATTCAGTTCGGCGGAAACTTTGGAAGGAACTTCGATTATCACGCGCGGAACGACAACGGCCAGGGCATCAACACCTCTCCGGTGTACCAGATCGGGAGTGGCACAGGCATCTCATACTCGGCGGCGAACTATCCGGTGGGTCTCCCGAGCAGCCAGGTCAGCACCTGGAAAACTTACTATTCCGAGGTTCTCGGCATCGTCAACCAGCCGCAAGTGCTGGTCACACGCAGCGGCCCCAGCCTCACACTGAACCCGCAGGGAACGCCGATGTTCGACAAGAGCGGGATCGATTTCTACAACCTCTACGTCACCGATTCCTGGCACATCGAGCCGACGCTCACCATTACTTACGGTCTCGGCTACCAGGTGGAAATGCCGCCGATCGAACAGAGTGGCAAGCAGGTGGAATTGGTCGACTCTTCCGGCACTCCGATCAGTTTGACCAATTATTTCTCAACGAAGGCTACGCAGGCACTGGCGGGCACAGTCTATAACCCGATTATCGGTTTTTCGACCATTGGCAATGTCACGGGCGCGAGCCACACGTATCCGTACCATCCGTTCTACGGCGGCATCAGCCCCCGTGCGGCGGTGGCCTGGAATCCGAAGTATAGCAACGGCATGCTCGGGAAGCTCGTGGGCGACGGCAAGACCGTGATCCGGGCTGGTTATGGCCAGATCTACAGCCGTCTGAACGGCGTCGGGCTGGTGCTGATTCCGCTGCTCGGAGTAGGTCTCGGCCAGTCGATTTCCTGCATTGGCGCTTCTTCGACCAACCAGTGTCTGGGTACCGGCGGTGTGACTCCGACGACTGCGTTCCGTATTGGAACCGATGGTCTGAATGCTCCTTATCCGGCAATTTCCACGACGCTGCCCCAGCCTTCGTATCCCGGCACCAACGGATCGGCGGCGGCGGGCGCGGCTTCGGTACTCGATCCGAGCTTCCGGCCGGCGGCGACGTACAACTACAACTTCAGCATCCAACGCGAACTCAGGCCGAGGGTGCTGTTTGAAACCGGATACATCGGCCGCATCATCACCCACGAATGGATGCAGCGCGATATCAATGCCGTTCCAACGATGATGACCTTGAACGGCCAGAGCTACGCGCAAGCGTTCGCGGGCATGTACATTCCTATGTGCGGACTCAGCCCGACCTGCGCTAACAACACCAACATTCCAGTGCAGCCGTTCCTCGAGGCCGCGCTGGGCGGGGCCAATTCGTCCTTCTGCGCCGGCTTCGGAAGCTGCACGGCGGCGGTGGTCAAAAACCCCGCCATGCAGGGCTTCATCACCCAGACGCAGAATTTCCAGTTGTGGAACGCTCTTAGCCACGCTTCCTCCTGGACCTTGGGCCGGACCATTCCAAGCAGCCAAAGCGCGGCGATCCCGCAAGGCCAGGTAGCGAGCGTCAATGCCGATGACAGTTCGGGTTCGTCCAACTTCAATGCGCTTTACACCACGTTTAAGACGTTGGACTGGCATGGAGTGACGACGCTCTCGAACTTCACCTGGGGACGCGCGCTCGGTACGGGCAACGAGTCTCAGGCGACATCAACGTATACGGCGCTCAACCCCTATAACGTCCGCCAAGGCAACTACGGTCCGCAGTTCTTCGACTACAAGTTCACCTACACCCAGACGTTCCTGTGGTCGGAGCCGTTCTTCAAGTCGCAGAAAGGCGTCCTCGGGCATGCGCTCGGCGGATGGAGGATCGCTCCCATCTTCACGGCTCTCAGCGGCGCGCCGCTGGGGATTTCGACCCTCAATGGCAACGAGTCGTTCGGGGAAACCCAAACCAGTGGCGCATTTGATGGCGCGGTTCTGGGCGCCCCGTTTACCGGCGGCACCAACGCCCATTACAACATCAACATCCCGAACAGCCCCACGGGCGCGGGCATCAACGGCAACCTTGCCAACGGCGGAAACAATATCAATATGTTCACCAATCCGGTGTCAGTTTTCAACGAGTTCAGGCCTTGCATCCTGGGCTACGACACCAGTTGCGGATCGGGCGGCCAGATTCGCGGCCTGTCTAGCTGGAACATGGATATGAACATTGCCAAGGACTTCGCCCTGTTTCGGGAGCGGGTGTATGCAACCATGTCCTTCCAATTCGTCAACGTGTTCAATCACGTCGCTCTGGGCGACCCCAACCTGAACATCAGCAGTCCGGGCGATTGGGGCGTACTCGGTTCGAACGAGAACGGTCAGTTGAACTCGCCTCGGCGGCTGACTTTCAGCTTGCGGGCTAAGTTCTAATCCGCGAGTCGTAGTCGCTGAAACTCACGGGTGCCCAGGGAATGCCGCTGAACTTAGGGCGTTCTTGCGCTTCCGACCCGAAGTCCGAATCTGAACGCATTTGCGGGACGCTGGATTCGCTCTGTCAAGCAGGAGTGCCTGTCAAAGTTGATCCTGTTCGGCGAGGGTCCTCTCGCGCGAACTCTGGCCGAATTCAGCGCTCATTATCACGGTGAAAGAAATCACCAAGGGAAGGGCAACAAACTGCTCTTTCCAGATGCCGGCGATAAACCCAAACAACGCGGCCACACGGTGAGTGCCGCCACCGCCTCGGAGGCGTACTCAAGTATTATGGACGCGCCGCGTGAATAATTTGACCATACGGGAAGCCAGGGTGGAAATCTTCGGCCTGCATTGGAGTTCACGGACCCCAAGGAGCGAGTCTTATGTATACGTTCAATCGTCAGATCGTGTTTGCAACAGTGTGTCTGATGCCTGCTTTGGCGATGTTGATATCGACAAGCTGTCTGGGAACAGCGGCCAACAGGGAAACTCTTGACGACATAATTCGAAGAAATGTCGAGGCAGAAGGTGGGCAGTCTGCAATCGAAGCGATCCACAACGTCTCTATGAAACTCCACATTACTGAGGCAAACTCCGCGTACGATGCGGTTTACGTGGCGGATCGCCAGGGCCGAATGCGTATCGACGTGTATATTGGCGGCCAGAGAGTCTACACTGAGGCCTACGACGGCCACGAAGCGTGGTCTTTGGCCCAAAGGGCAACGAAGGGCGAATCTGAAGACGCAGTGGCTTCCGCAACGTTACAGCGCGGAGTACTCTTGCCAGATAAAGTGTTCGGATTGCACGAGCTTCGGCAGCATGGCGCCCACGTCGAACTGGAAGGTCGTCAGATAATTGAAAGAATTAATTATTTTGTGCTGAAGTTCACGTTGCCTCCGGATGACTATGTTACCCATGCATACGTCAATCCAGATACGTTTCTGATCGAACGGATGCGTGACATGCGCGCGATTCATCCAGGGTTAGATCCGGCCACAAAATGGTTAGAAATCCATAACAGCGACTTTAAGAGGGTGGACGGCTTGGTTCGGGCCTTTAAAGGTGAACAAATCGACTTGCGGACGGGTATCGTACTTCAGACAACCGTTCTACAATCGGTCCAAGTCAACGGCGTTCTAGACCCAACTGTGTTCCTGCGACCAAAATAATCAAACGCTGAAGAAGCACGGGCGACCTTCCCGCCTTCCGGATTGACCGGCAGGATGCCCTGAATCTGATTCTGCAGCATCTGAATAACGGCCGAGCCGTTTGCTTTGTCCTCGATCAGCTTGGCGCAGCAGCCAGGCCACTTCGCTGAAAGCGCCTGAAGATTGCCGGTGTTCAGCCACGAGCACATTGATACGCTACCTTTGTCGTCTCACAAAGGACCCTTTGTGCAATGGCGCGCGGGCGTTTCATATTGGCCCCCGGACATTTTGGGCTCTGTGTGCCACCTGGGAGGGAGCGATTTTGATGACTGGCGATGCCGGCTACAAGCTGTGCTCCGCAAAAAATCCGTCCGCTCGTATTTACACGGATTGCGGGCGGTGATAACATGCTGTTTGGTTTCAAGGCTGCTGGTGAAGGCGGGCAGGCGATTGTGCCGCGAGTGCCCAATAGGATGTAGTGGAATTTGAGGATGCCGAAGCCGCTGGATTCCTCACAATTCTACAGGGCTCAACACGGGCTGCGGATCACATTGAAACGGAGGCAATTGAAAATAGGCATTCCCGGTAATGGCCCGAAATCTGCCTTGGGCGCAGGGGGTCGGGCGTTCAAATCGCCCCGCCCCGACCAATTTTTTCAATATGATGCGGCGATTTTAAGTGCTCAACAAAATCTTCCGCGCCCCTCGCTGGCAACGGGATCATTCTCAGACGATTCCTGTTACTAGGGACGGGCCGAGGGCCGCTGGCATGGTGTCTAAACCAGCGACTTGAGATCGAAACCCTCGTCCGCCGCCTGGTCCGACGTGATCCGTGCAGCGGTTGCCAGAAGCCTGCGGGCCGCCAGGTGATCGGCCGGGCGGTTGATCGAATCCACGCCGATCAGGCCGTGCTGTTTGAAATAAAAGACCGAGAATTTTCTCGTCTCCAGATCCCCGCGCAGGACCGTTCGATCGCTTCCACTTGACAATCCGGCCATCTGAAGTTTGGCGTCGAACTGGTCTGTCCAGAACCACGGTACGGCCCGATACGGCCGGCTGCGCCCGACAATATTCGCGGCGGCGCATTTCGCCTGATCGACCGCGTTCTGCACGGATTCGAGGCGCACCCGCGCATCCGCGAAGACATTGGGATACTCGGCGCAGTCGCCGATCGCGAAGATCGCCGGATCGGTGGTCCGAAGAAACTCGTCAACCGCGATTCCGTTGGCAGTGGCGAGGCCCGCATGGCTAGCCAGTTCTACATTCGGGACAACGCCAATACCGGCCACGGACAGGTCGGCGGCACGAGATGCGATTGCGGTCTCGCCAAGCATCACTTTCACGCCGTGGCCGGCGTGCAGCTCGCGATAAAATTCCGAGACGACAGGAGCGACGCACCGTTGCATGAGCCTCGACTGAGTCTCCACCACCGTGACCGCTTTCCCGAGCGAGCACGCGGCGGCGGCCACTTCGAGTCCGATGAATCCCCCACCGATCACCCGGACGCTATCGCAGCGATCCAGTCTATCCTTGATCTCCACCGCGTCACAGAGGTCGCGCAGGTATAGCAGGTGATTCTGGAGCGGTAGTTTTCGGACGCGTGCGCCGGTGGCGAGGACCACCTTGTCATAAGGAATGCGCTTGCCCGAAGCCAACTCGACTTGGAGGCCGATTCGATCGATACCCGTAACTCTTTCACTCGCGATGACATCGATGCGATGGCTGGTGTAAAAACCCTCAGGCCGCAGGGCCGTGCTTTCGATCTCCTGTTTTCCGGCCAGAAAGCCCTTCGAAAGCGGCGGACGTTGGTACGGAAGACCCGGCTCTTCGCCGATCAGGATGATGGAATCGTCGTAACCCTCGGAGCGCAACGAGACCGCGGTTTGAAAACCCGCCTGTCCGGCGCCCACGATCACTACGCCCATCTACTGCTGCGTTTCCGGCGTGTGCACGATTAAACCGTCGAACTCCCTGGTGACCAGGAGTTGGCAACTGAGACGGCTGTTCGTGCGCCGCGCACATGCGGTAAGATCGACGAGCATCGCGCTTTCGTCCTCCTGAATGGGTGGGAGACGATCGAGAAATTCCTCCTCGACGTACACATGGCAGGTGCCACACTGGCAGGTCCCCCCGCATTCGGCGGCGATGCCGTCGACCCCGTTCTTGATTGCGCCTTCCATGACGGAATCGCCAACCGGCACATCGATTCGAGTAATGACATTACTGTGCGAGATATACGTCATTCGCACGGTTTCTTTAGGTTTTCTTCCGAACATAAGGATTAGGCGATGTTAAGAAATGTTTTCGCGGTCTGACAATCGATTTTGTCTTTTGTCTTCCACCTGATCGGCCTCTACGGCGCGAACACAGCATAGAGCAACAGGGCTCCGCCAATGCCGAGGATAACCAGCGCCGAATTACGGCGTTTGATCAAATAAAAGACCAGCATCAACCCGGTTAGGGAGACGCAGATGATGAACACCGCTGAGATGTCCAATACCATGCCCCATTTGCTCCCCGTGTCGCGAGCCTTGTGAAGGTCGCTAATGACTGCCACGAACCCAAAATGGTTCTCGATCAATTGATAGCGCCCGGTTTCACGATCGATGATCGCGTCGGCCGAATAGCCTGGGCCCTTAAACGAAAGCGCGCACTGCGCGTCCTCGATACGAAAATCGGTCAGCGCGCCCTTGACGTTCCGCGTTTGCCGCAAATATTCGACAATTTCCAGTTTCGCGACTGCTTTGCTGTCACTTGCCTTCACCCATTTAAGGTCCACTTCGCCGCGATATTCATTCGTTTTTTGCCGCCCGCTAAACCACTCCTGGTGGTTCAGTATGAGCCCCGTCGCTGAGAAAAACAAAAGAACCACGGAGGCAGCCGCCGAAATATAGATGTGCAGCCAGCGCGCGAGAGCGGCAATCCGGCGCTTCAGCGGAGGCTTGACGACGGTTTTAATCGCGGGCTTAACCGCGGGCTTAACCGCGGGCCCAACGAGTTCAATCGACCTTAATTCTGCGATATTCGAGGGATGCATTCGCCACCTCCGTGCTTCCTTTTAGCTGAATCGTGTTCGGAGTTCCGTAGAATTCCATCTCCTGATGCAGCAGGACATAACCGCCGTGTTCGCGGACGGCTTCAATAAATACTGTGTACCTGCCGGCCTTCACCAATTTGCCCGTATCGTCCTTTCCATCCCACTTGAGCGTGTACTTGCCCGCGGAACGAGTGGCGCTCGAAACAGAATGCGTGACGTCTGCGCCGCCCGCCTCCGATGTCAGTTGTGCCGCGTGATGCCAAACCTTCAATTCGGGGAGAAAGCGATCCTTGTTGAACCACAGCGCGATCGTCCGGACAGGAAATTTGTCCTGGTCTTCGATCCAGACGGCCATGTATGGGCGCTGGGCCCGGCCGTCCAACTGGGCAAGTTCCACGTTGACAACCAACTCATAGGAGGTATTCCACGCCTGAGAGTTGCCGCTGCCCAACCGGCGCCCCGCGGCGATCTGCGGAGCCTTTCCTTCCAGGGCCCCCCACCCGCTGCTCCTCACCTGCCGGCCGTTGTTCATCACCAGCAGGAATTCGACACCGGGGATCGATGCGGCGACCTGCCGGCTTTCGCTGGGAGTAAGCACCGAGAAGGCCGTAGCCATCGCTCCGGCATCCGCGGGATCCCGCGCCACTACTGTGGAACTGACGATTTCTTCGGCAGTCATTCCCGTTCGCGGATCGACGATGTGTGAATAGTGCCTCCCGCCTATCTCGAAGCCGCGCCGGTAGTTGCCGCTGGTCGCGATCGCCCGGTCGTGAATCGTCAGTCGCGCAATGGGGAAACCATTCTCCGCGTCGGCCATGGGGTCGGCAATGTCCACCGGTTCGGACCAGTCGCCTCGCACCACCAGATCGCCGCCAATGTTGACTACCACCGAACTCACCCCGTCTGAAGCGAGCGCTATGTCGGCGGCATGACCGGCGATGTAGCTCTTCGTGAATGAACTCAGTACCAATGGAGTGCTGCTCGAATGGATAGCGGTTTGCGACTGCCGGTCGAGTTGCCAATGGGCCTGCCTCACCAACCCGACCGCCGCCCCCAACTCCTCGGATGACGGTAGCCGCTGCTGTTTTTCGGCCAGCTTCCACAAACGAGTGATGACCTCAGCCGATGCGTCAAGCGCCCCACCGGTTCGGGCGCGCCATTTGTCGAAAAGGCCGAGAACTTCAAACAGCTCAGGCGATATGGATATGGGCTCCCGGGATGTCCGCATCCAGCGGCTGAACTCGCTGTCTTTATCCCAGGCGCTCAGGATCTTCGCCTCGCGGTCGATTTCATTCAGCACAGCTGCCTCGGCGCTCTCGGCTTCCGGTAATGAGGTGGCGCCGATTTTCAGGTCCAGCGATGTGCCGAGGACGTTTTCATAGCTAAAGGTGTAGAGGTGCGGCGATGGCGATCTGGCGGAGGTCCCGCCGGAAGAAAAGACCGCCAACAGTAGAATTGTTGTAAGAAGAATAGCGGTTTTCATGAGTTGCTCCTGGACTGTTTCCTATTTCTTTGTTTGATGGTCGGGACCGCAGTTGCCGCTCGCGGCTGCCAGGGACGGGTCCTGAGCCTCAGCATATTTCCTGATCTCTTCGGGGGTTAACATGCCATCGCGGTTCGTGTCGGCGCGGTCGAACATGCCCTGCATCCGCTCCGGCACCTCGCTTTTCGAAAGTTTTCCATCGCCATCTTTGTCGAACGCCATGAGAGTTTTCACCAGATCGTTCGAATAATCCGCTTGCCAAACTACAAATGTGACAATTGCCTTCGATTGCGTCTCGGACATGTGGGAACTCGGCATATCCTGCATCCGGAAAACCATGTTGGTCCAATCGTGAACCGAGGCCTCCGATTTCGTCGCGCTCTGGTTGAGCGAGTGACACTGGCCACACTTCGAGCGGAAAAGCCGGTACCCGTCCAGTACGCCGGCGGACATGCTTGCCGTGCTGAGCGCCGGCTCCGGAGCATCCTGGTCATACGCTTGCGCAGGGCAGATTTTAAATTTACCGCCCTTGTCGGCGCTGAGCCCAAGGGCGTCCTTAACCCTCTGCCCAGCTTGCCCATGCAGCGCCACGGCCCCACTGACCCAAATCAATCCGACCATCGAGAAACGGACGAGTATGTTCATTTGTTCGTATTCTCCTGAATCAAAAATTGAATAAAACGTCGGCCTGAACCAGCCGATTGGTACTCTTGACAGCCCCGACGGGGTCGCGCCCCGATAAATAGGAGTATCCTAGCCGCCCGATGATGGCTCCAGACCGGGTAAAAGTCCGATTGACGGCCGCGCTCCATTCATGTGCGGCCTCGCGTCCTGGACCGCCGGTTATCCGCTGTTCGAGAACGTCATAGCGGCCGGACAACGCGAGTTTCGGAGTGACGTAGTAGTTTGCTTCTCCGTAATAGTCGTTGGCCCGGAAATAGCCGCCACCCGTGCCGGCGACAGATTGCCAGTCGTCCTTGCTGCGCATATAGCCGCCCAGCACGTCCACCTTATTGGCGATCATGTAGTTCGCGAACAACCCCTGTCGACGGATCGTAGCCCGGTAGGTGAACTGCGAGTCGGCGCCGGAGTTCTGTGTCTGATCCTTTGCGCCGTAATAGTCCAAAAAGGTGACACCGCTTTCAGGGGCGAACCACCAATCGGCATCTACCCATACGTCTTTCGCGTGTTTACTCGAGAGCCCGAGAATTTCGCTTCCGTCGGCGTTATCCCCATTTGTGACCTTTCCCGTTAAAGCCAGCACGTTTTTATAACCATCGGATGCCCAGGTATAACCAGCATCGAGTCCGACCGGAGACTGGTCAAAAATAAAGCTAGTCGGACTGACAGTCTCAAACATCAGGGGAGATGCGGGCATAAGGCTGTATACTCCGGCAGCGCGGGTGCCCTCGCCAATCTGCAGATGTTCCCGGCCGCCGGCGAGGTACCAATTGCTCTTCGCATTGCCGCCGGCGTATCCGAAATAGGCGTTCGTAAGGGTAGGACTTACGACGCCGTTGGTGATGATGTCAAACTCAGCGAGATAGAAGAAGTTTGTATTGGGTACCCAGCCGCCGGCGTAATTATTCCACACATTGACTTGAAACCCGGACGCGGACGCGGAACTGGCGCCTTCCTGCGTGTTCCGCGTGAGCTGAAAACTAAAGTCTGCCACCGCTATTGCAAAGTTGTCCGCCATGTTCCATTGCGGCTCCGCTTTGACCAGATCGGAGATCGTTGGGGCTTTCTGGCCTTTGCTGAGCGCGGGCGGAAGATGATACCCGAGCCGTTTGAACATATAGCCCATCTCATTCAGCACGGGCGCTATCGTGTGGCATGCGGAGCATTTCACGTTGTAGCGGCGCGAATACTGAGGCATGGCGTTCAGATTCGTCTGCGTCAGCGTTAACAGGACTAACGCAAAAGACACGCTCATAAGTACACGTGAGCTGGCAATTAAACGATGCTTGGTAGGGTTGTTCATGATTGTCTGTACTCTTCGACGCCGGGCCTCAGGAAGGAATGGCGGGAGAGCCGATTCAGACGGCAGGCCCCTTCGATCCAATGCCGTTCCGCAACATGACTTCTTGTCACCTGCATGCTTTGTTTTAATCGTCGGGCCGACGCGAAATCTTTAGCGGGGAAGACACGGCAAAAGTTGGGTCTTCGTTTCCATAGGCGAGCCGAGGGCACACCGGTTGAAAACACCAGTGGTTTTGTCCATGCATCAGCCGCTAAGCTGCAGGTAGGTTCTTCAATCAAAGGTAAGCGTTCCGCATGGCATTTTTGGTGCCAAAGCTATAGAAGTACCATTACTTATGTGTACTCAGCGGCATAGGACCACTCAGGCCGTTCCCTAAATTATGGAAAATACAAGACTTTTCTACTCAGCCGTAAAATTTACTAAGTAAACTTTTCTTGGGTTCTTCTCTGAGCGTTTCGATAAATGGGAGGAAAAGCGGAGGAAAAGCGGAGGAAAAACGGAGGAAAATGGGACAGACGCATTTCTTCTGAGAACCTTTGTCTTCGCCGCGAATATGCTAAATGGGGGGGCGACCTGATTCGTGGAATGATTGAGCACGCAGTGCAGGGATGTCCAGCTGCAATACGACGGTATCAAGGCAATCTCGAACGTGGAGAAAAAATTGGTCGAAGCAGAACATGGCGTCCAAGAACGATTGGGCTACGATCATTTGCCCATATACATCTCACTCACCAGCCCCCTGTGATTCTCCAGCACCCGGTTCCGCCGCACCTTCATCGTCGGCGTCAGCTCCCCCTGCTCAATTGAAAAATCGCGTTCCAGGATCTTGAATTTCCGCACCTGCTCAAACGACGCGAGCTGTTTGTTCACCGTCTTCACCGCCTTCTCCACCGATCCTCGCGCTTCGTCCGGAGCGCCGTTCACCGTGAACAGCGCCGTCACATACGGCATCCGGTCCCCAATCAGCAGCACTTGATTAATCGCCGGTTCGCGCTTCAGCATCCCCTCGATCCGCGACGGATAAATCTTCTTCCCGTTCGACGAGACAATCAGCTCTTTCTTGCGGCCCGTGATGTAGTAATACCCGTCCGCATCGCACTCCGCGATGTCGCCCGTCGCCAGCCAGCCGTCCCGCAAAACCGCCGCCGTCGCCTCGGGATCTTTGTAATAACCCGAGAAAAGCGATCCCCCGCGCAGCATCAGTTCACCGTCCTCTTCGATCCGCGCTTCAAACCCCGGCAGCAATACCCCGATGCTTCCAGCCTTCGGCCTCTCAATCGGATTCAGCGCTGCCACGCCGCCTTCGGTTAATCCGTAACCTTCGATCAGAGGCATCCCGATGGCTCCATAAAACTCCGCCAGCTCCTTACTCAGCGGAGCCGCTCCGCTCGCGGCAAGTCTCATCCGCCCGCCCAATCGCTCGCGGATCTTAGAAAATACCAACCGGTCGAATATCCGTAGCGATGTCCTCATCCATCCAGACACTTCCTTTCCCTGCTGCCTCCGCCGGCTCGCCTCCGCTCCCAGGCCGATTGCCGTATAGAATAATCGGCGCACGATCGCCGGACGTTTGCGAATCTCAGCGGAGACTGTCGAGTAAACCCGCTCCCATACGCGCGGCGGAGCCAGGAAAAACGTCGGCCGGATCGTCCGCAGCTCATGCGGCAGCTTCGAGAGCCCTTCTGAAAACCAGATGCACCCTCCCTCGCGGATCGGCAGCAGCTCCACCACCACGCGTTGCGCGATATGCGCCGATGGGAGAAACGCAATCGTCGAATCCTCGGGCGAAATCGGAAACGCCGTCGGCGCCATATCCATATTCGCCACTAATGCCCGCTGCGAAACCAGCCCCATCTTCGGCTCACCCGTTGCGCCGGAAGTGCTGTACAGCACGGCCATATCGGATTCCGAAACTTCCGCCCGAATCCTCTCGAACGCGCCCGGATCTTCCCGCATCTTTTTCTCGCCCAGCGCCCGCACCGAATCGTCGGTCAGCAGCACCCACCGCACATCCGAAGCCCCAGCGCTTTCAAGCGCCTTCCTCACCTTTTCGTTCTCGACAAAAACAACCCGCGCATCGCACCCGCCGAGCGTCTTCACCTGGTCCGCATAAGGCAGGCTGGTATACAGCGCCGCCGAAATCGCGCCCGACGTCATGATGCCGATATCGGCCAGATAAAATTCCGCCCGCGTCTCCGATTGCAGCGCGACGATATCGCCTTTGTTGACACCGAGTTCGCGCATCCCCACCGCGATCTGCTGCACCGTATCGCGATACTCGCGCCAGTTCCACGTCCGGTATTTTCCCCCGCCAAGCGGCTGGTGCAGCGCCGCTTTTTCGGGATACTTGGCGGCGGTTTCTTCAAGCACCGTGTAAACGGTCCGGGACTTCATCGGGACAATGCTACCATGCTGGGAAGTGCCGTATAGTCAAGAGATTGAAATAGCGTGCCGGGCCGCGGATCTTTCCGCGAAGCTGGCTTTGCGCCATCAAAAAGCGGGCATTTTCGCCGAAAACAAGCCCGACGATTCTCCCGTTACGATCGCCGATAAAGAGTGCGAAAAACTGATTGCGAAATTGCTTGAAGAAGCCTTCCCGGAGGACGGAATTCTGGGCGAAGAAGGCTCGCGGAAGGACACGAAAAATGGACGCCGTTGGATCATCGATCCTATTGACGGCACACGGGATTTCCTCCGCGGAAATCCACTGTGGAGCGTTCTCATTGCGCTCGAAGAGGCGGGCGAAGTCCAAGCCGGAGTCGTGCATCTTCCTCTGATGGGAAACACCTGCTGGGGATCGCGTGGTGGAGGGGCGTTTCGCAACGGTATCCGGCTAAAAGTCTCCTCCATTGCCCAGCCGGAACACGCAGTGATCTCCTTAAACAGCCTTAATCGCATCAAAAGTGCCTCCGTAAGAGGCTTAATGAGCTCTTATTTGACCTTATTCTGGGCCTTCCGATGCCTCGGCGGAACCCCCGATGCCATGATGGTCGCCGAAGGACAGATGGACGCCTGGGTCGAACCGAAGGTCGCTCCGTGGGATATGGCGGCGGCGCAGGTGATTCTCGAAGAAGCGGGCGCGGTGTTCTTCGCGTTCAATGGCAAGCGGTCGATTTACGAAGGCAATTGCGTCGCCTGCACGCCCGGCCTTGAAGCCTCGATGCGCGAATTTTTCACTCGCAGCGTAGCGCCTGAATTGGATCCACCCGGCTAGCCCGGCGCGCGGGAAGCCACATTGCGCCCAGTGCCACCACCGCTAACAAAATCGGAACTGCGATGAACACCATGGGATCGAGCGCCGTCACTCCGTAGAGGAAACTCGCGAGGAAGCGGGTCAAGCCCAGCGACGCACCTACTCCGATAAACGCGCCGATCAATACGAGCAGCATCCCTTGCGCGATCACCATGTTTTGCACGTCGCTCGACGCGGCTCCGAGCGCGATGCGAATTCCAATTTCCTTAGTCCGCTGCTCCACGCTGAACGCCATCAGTCCATAAATGCCGATCGCCGCGAGCACCAGCGCGGAGCCTCCGAAGATCAGCATCAGCACCATATTGAAATCCTGGCGCGCCGTCGACGCAGACATAATTTCATCCATCGATCGAACGTTCACAACCGGCAATCCGCCGCTTGCCTGGACCAGTTCGGTCTTGATGGCGGAGCCGAGCGAATGAGGTGCGACGCGCGTGCGAATCATCCAGATCGCGGGATTGCGAACGATATAAGCCGTGTAGCTATCGGAACTCTGCGCCAGTGGAATGTAGATGGTGTTTCCCTCGGGATCGGTGCTGCGATCGGTACGCTCGCGAACATCGCCGGCGATGCCAACAATCTCGCGGAGCCGATGATCCGAGTTGGATGTCGCTCCCAGAGTGATGTGCGCGCCGATCGCATCGCCATTCGGCCAGAATTCACGAGCCATGGCCTGATTGACGATCACAACGTTAGGCGATCCCGCCCGGTCTTGCTCCGTGAACTTGCGCCCGCGAAGAATCGGAATCTTGAAGACGTCGAAGTATTCCGGCGAGACGGTCGGCATCCCGGCGCGCGCATGAAAAGTACCATTCAAGGGTAGGCCCGAGATGACGAAAGGCGCGTTGGGGACGCCCCCTATGGGAAGGCAGCAACCGGAGGCGGCAGCTTCCACTCCCGGCAGCGCGCCAATGCGTTCGAGACTCGAATCGGCCAGCCGGGCGACGCCCGCGGTCTTCTGATACCGCTCCCCATTCAGCGATATTTGCATCGTCAGCACGTTGTGCGTGTCGAAGCCGGGGTCCACCGATCGCATGGCGACGAAGCTTCGAATGAGTAATCCCGATCCAATTAACAAGATCAGCGCCAGCGACACTTCACTCACCACCAGCACCGCGCGAACTCCGTTCTTCCTAGGCGCGGAGCTGAGCTCGATTCGGGAAGCCTGGAGCGCGGGAATCAGGCCGAATAAAATCCCGGTTGCCAGCGATAGAAGCAGCGTGAAGCAGACCACATGCCAGTCGACGATGACGCGCGACCCGTGTTCGCCAATGCGAGGAATGTTGCCGGGGTTCAGGGCGAGCAGCGCGCGAATTCCCGCCATTCCAAGAAGCAATCCAAGGACTCCGCCCGCGAGCGAGAGCATGACGCTCTCGGCAATAAATTGACGGATCAAACGCGCTCGAGTCGCACCGATGGCGACGCGGATCGCGATCTCGCGCTTCCTTCCAGCGGCGCGCACCAGCAGCAGATTCGCGACGTTGGCGCAGGCGATCAACAGCACGAAGCTGACGGCTCCGGCCAGAATGAGCAGCGAGGATCGGATGCCCCGGTCCATGACATCCTGGATCGGTTCGGCGATAAAAGTGACGCCGGGAAGAGTGGTGCTGACGCCGGGAAACCTGCGCCGGAATTCATCGGTAGCGGCCTGAAGCTGCGCCTTGATCATGCCTTGGGTAACGCCGGGCCGGATGCGCGCCGCGACTCCGAAGTAATGGCTTTGATCGGTGCTGGCCGGATCGATTTGAAATGGCGTCCACACGTCAATCGGCGCAGGGGTTTCATTCTCCACGTCGGGAGCCATGATTCCGACGACAACATACGGACTACCGTCGAGTGAAACCGTTTTCCCGAGCATCGGCGCACCCGAAAAAGCGCGCCTCCAGAATGCGTCGCTGAGGACTGCGAAGTGGCCCGCGTTGGGCCGGTCCTCATCCGCGGTGAAGCTGCGGCCCTGCGCGATGGGGAGACCGAAGAGGCGGAAATAATCCGCCGATACCTGATCGATGTGAATCTGCTCCGGCGCGTCGACCCCGGTGAGATTCATGGAGCCGTAGCGATAAGCGGAGATGTCCTGAAACAGCGCAGTCTGTTCGCGCCACAGATTAAAGCGAGTCTGCGATCCTCCGATGGGTGGTCCGTTGTGGCGTGTGGAACCGAGCACGACGATTCTCCCAGGATCGGGCGCGGCGACAGGTTTCAGCAGGACGCGGTTGACGACGGAGAAAATAGCGATGTTGGTCCCGATGCCAAGCGTGAGCGCGGCAAGCGCGGTGAGGGTGAAGCCCGGATTGCGGAGGAAAGTGCGGAGCGAGTGTTTAAGGTCGTTGAGGAACGCGTCCATCTGTTGTCGAGTTTAGACGAGGTTGAGGCGGAATTGTCCTTTGGATTCTCGGTTGGGAACAGTGAGTGTCACCGAAGTTGAAATTGACTTTTCCCCTTCCGACTTTGCAAGAAAGGAATCTGAGAAATCTCCGTCTGTCCCGGTATTTCTCCGGTATTTCTCTATTTCTCGGTATTTCTCGGTATTTCTATTTCGGTATTTACGTGTTGATCCCTTGGCCGTAAATGCGTCTGTCCTCGTCTGTCCCCTTTTACCCCGCGGATCTCAATGTATTCCTGAGACATGATCTCCTGTGCTGGACGTCAGCTAGCTCGCTTGGGCTCTCGCTGCCGCTATTGAATTGATGCCCGCTTGGGTCAGATCGTATTTTTCGCCTCCCTTGCGCCAGGCAGTCAGCATTGCGCGATAGCGAGGCATGAGCGGCCAGTGGCTATTCAGCACCTCCAAATCGACTTCGGTGAAGCGCCGCATCGTTTCAACGAGAAACTTTACGTATCCATATTCGGGTGATTCCTCGTTGGCGTCGAGGCCCGCAAAATGTAGTTTCTCGCTCACGGAGAGGCCTCGTCCCTTCGCGTTCATCAATGCGCGAAACATGTTCAGTATGTCCAATATTTCCCTAGACCTCGAGGCCTCCATTTCGAGGTAAAACCACTCGTCGAGCTCCGAATAGTGAATCGCATAGCCGCGTTGCACAATTTCTCGCATTTGGGCAAAATCGTCCGCGTCGCCTGCGTCCAAGAGCCCTAAAATTTGGTACTGATTGGCCAGGATGAGTCGCTCTTGCCGGCTCAGGGAAAGTCTTTTCGCCGATGCCTCAACTTCTGAGGGCTGCTCATTATCCGGGTCTAGGGGAAGAACTTCCAGGCGATCCCGCAGACAATCCATGAAAAGATAGGAAAGGCTGTCTCCTAGCTTGGCCTTGGCCTCTTCGACCAGTTTTGTGTCCCCATCGCGAACGTACAGTGTAATCGTTGCCATATACATATACTTACACGTATACTTACTGAAGTCAAGTGGTTTCTGAGCCTTCTCCGCTGTTTTGGACGGCTTCACCTGAGTTATCTGTACGATTCTCGCGCACACCGCGGATCTCAATGTATTACTGCATCACTTCTTGCTTCTCTGTACTTTCGCTCGAGTACCCGCAGGCGCTTTCCTCTTCAATTTGATCTGATTGTAATCAACGGCAGCGCGGACGAGATTTTTTAGAGCACGCTCATTAATCTTATCGCCCTCGAAAAAGTCGATCGCTCGCCACATGTTGCCTCCAAGACCCGCGTTGAAGAGCTTGTCAGGATCTGGGAGGCTCGCCCCGTGGGAAAAGGTAAGCTTCACCTTATCTTTGTGGGCGTTGCCGACCGCGATGATCCCGTCGTGAGACCACACTGGGCTTCCCATCCACTTCCATTCCTCGATGATCTCCCGGTCGGCCTCAAGGACGCTCTTGCGGATGCCGGCTAACGTTTTGCCACGCCAGTCTGTGAGTCCTGCGATCAGATTGTCAATGCGTTCCGATGGATTCATTATCTTGTCCCGTTTTCATGCGAGTTTCGCTGTAGCGCCTTGTCTGGCCGGTCTCTTCGAAATAAGTCGTCGAAGGACATGGCCTTTCCACATCCACAATCCCGAAAGGAGCATTAAAGGAACGACGACAAACCGAACTCGCGGGGCGTACTTTGGAAGTTCTTCAAACGGACTATAAATATAACCGAGTATCGGAATGCTAAAGACGATGTGAATCCAGCGAACAATCGAACGTTTGGTGGCTTCTTTCATGATTAATTTGTCCTCCATTTATTTTTCGATACCGAACTGCTTGGCGTACTCCGCGTGCAGCCGCTGCCAGCCGCCGAACTTCATTGCATCAGGGCCGACCGTGCGGCCGATGGGAGTTCCGCTGAGAAGGTGATCCAGAACATCGAAACAAATGTGCCACCCCGCGGCACCCATCGCGATGTAGCGGCGATCGATGTTGGTCCACAGCGTGAGGCGCGTGCCGCGACCGAAGGCTTCGAGTGCCCACCGCATGTCGAAGCCACCCCATTTGTACTCAAGCACGGTTGGAGCGTCGGCTCGCGTCACTGTTGTTTCGGTAACCCGCGGCGTGGGCGCTCCTACCGTGGTGAGTTTCACCGTGGTTCCAACTGTAGCCAGGCTCCCATCGGCGTCGAAGGGAGCCCACTCGCGCAGATGCGCCGGGTCGGTAAGCGCCTGCCAGACTTTTTCCGGCGAGTGGCGCAGTTCTCTGACGAGAATGAGCGTCCACTTCTCTCCGTCCTTTCGTATCTGCGCCCCGGTGGCGGGACCCGGTGTGTACTGCTCGCGATCGGTCATCTACTTCTCCTTGTGTTCATTTTTTCAGCTCGCGACCCTGCGCACGATGCCCGAGAGCTTGGCCTCGGTCGCGTGGTCCAGCGCGGTGAAGTACCACGCGCATTCAATGAGCTGGTGCGGCGCGCCCTGCTCGCAGGCGAGGTCCGCCTGCTGGGTGAAGCCGAACGTCATGTATTTCTTGTCCGCGCGGAAGAAGCAGACGGTCTTGCCGTCCTTCGCGTATCCGGGCATGCCATACCACACGGTCGGCTGAAGCGCCGGCGCGCTGCGCAAGATGAGCGCGTGGAGGCGCTCGCCCATGGCGCGGTAGGGCGATGGCATCGCGGTGATCTTCGCGAGCACCGCGGCGTCGCCGTCGGCCTTCTTCGTCGCTTTCTTCTCAGGCATAGCGTGCCAGCTGGGTGAGCTGAATGAGGTTGCCGCAGGTGTCGTTCAGCATCGCAATGGTCGCGCCGGTCACGCCGGTGGGCGGCATCGTGAACTCTGCGCCGCGGGCCTTGATCCGCTCGTAGTCGCCTTTGATGTCGTCGGTGTTAAACATGAACGCGGGCTGACCCTGTTGAAAAATCGCCTGCTGATACGATTTGGCCGCGGGGTTGTTGTTCAGCGCCAGCTGCAGCTGAGTGCCGTCCGGTTCTTCGGGCGAGGCCACGGTCAGCCAGCGATATGGGCCCTGACTGAAATCGGCCTTCTTCGTAAAACCCAATACCTCCGTATAGAAGCGCAGGGCCTTGTCCTGATCGTCCACGTATAGGCTGGTCACTTTGATTTTCATTTCTTTTCTCCTTTGTCACGTGCGCGGTTTCTTGTCTTTTTTTTCGTTGGTGTCGGCTGATCCATGTGATCCATGCGGTCGAGGTGGCGTTCGAGAGCATCTACGTGAGCCGACCAGAACCGGCGGAACGGAGCCAGCCAGGCATCGACCTCCTGAAATGGTTCAGGTTTCAGCCGGTAGAGACGGCGCTGCGCGTCCACCGTGGATTCCACGAAACCGGCGTCTCGCAGCACTCGCAAGTGCTTTGACACGGTCGGCTGCGTCATACGAAGGTGACGCTCGATCTCTCCCACCGACTGTTGCGACAAGACCAGGAGGCTCAATATCGCGCGTCGGTTCGGCTCCGCAATGATTTCGAATACAGATTCCACGCTCTTAATATACTCCACGGAGCATATACGTGTCAAGGTATATTTGAGGGTCCAGGCCGTTTCACTCGATGTGCGGGGATCCACCGTCCGATGCGTTTTAGCGGGTGCGATTCAGAGGGCTGCGCGCTCCAGCCGCTTCAGCGTTGAGGCGGGGACAGACGAGCTTTCCTGACCGCGACGTTCTTTGTGAACCGTCGGGAGTCACCCGCCCATGCTATAAAAAAATTCCTCGTGCGCAATCTTTCCGTCTTTGACGGTATAGAGCGCAGCCTCGTCCATCATGAAGCGCTTCCCGGCCATCGGACCGGCCTTGGCAGTGACATCATATTTGAACCGGACAATGAAGCGGTCGCCGTGCGGAAACGGGCCCTCCGCCTCGGCCTTGTGTACTTCATGGTTCGCTACCCACCACTCGCCCTTGCCCTTAATCGCCGCAATCCCTTCCGAGCGCGCGGACCCGCCGGGAGGCGCTCCCGCCTCCACGCTTACGATATCGGGACTGTATAGCGCATCGATGCATTCGATGTGCTTCCCTTCCCGGCACATCTCCACCAGCTTTTTTCCAACTGCCAATGTATCGCTCATGAGTTACCTCCGAGCATCAGAATATCAAAACAACTGGAGGGGTTATGCGACAATCCGGTGAATGGGGTGTGATGCAGTTGCGCCATTGCGGGAAACGGTCTAAGTTTGGGATATGACCGTGGAAACCCTCAAAGAGGCGATTGTTGGGCTACCGCAAGAAGAACGGCATTCTCTGGCGGCGTGGATCAACGCGCTTGATTACGACGACTGGGATAAGGAAATGGCGAAAGACTTCTCTCCGGGAGGTTCCGGGGCGCATTTAGTCGACCAGGTCAAGCGTGAGATTGCCGCAGGCAAAGCCCGTCCACTCGAAGAAGGATTCGCCAAGCGTCCGAAGCGCGGCCGGTGATCGTCGAGTCCAAGGCTCTCCCATCGTTTTGGGATCGTTACGCCGGTGTTCCCGAAGACATCCAGCGGCGCGACGGATAAGCAATTCGCTCTGTTGATGGAGAATCCCCGCCATCCTTCGCTGCAGCTGAAACCCGTAGGCGAGTTTTGGTCGGCGAGAGTGACCGATAATTATCGCGTTTTGGCCTTTCGGGAAGAAACTGTTTTTACATGGTTCTGGATCGGGTCCCACGATGAATACGTCAAAATTCTTAAGCGCGGGTTGCAGAAGTAGAGGTTCCCTGCTTTCTTCCGCATGGATGCCACCTTCTATAAGGGAGGTGGCGTGCCCGTCGCCCGTCCCCATCCGGCCGCTATCGGAGCCCCACACTTCGAGCAAAACCTGCCAGCGCCGCCCGCCACAGCCGTCCCGCATTTCGAACAGAATCGGGGAGACACCGCTCCGCTGTCATTGGTGGCATCATCGGCGGCGAACTTGGGCAGTCCACAGTGAACGCACTCGTCAGCGATGCCGCCTTTATACCCCCCGCCTCTTAGAGAAAACTGCCACGGAGATGAAAAATTCTGCCCGCATCTCGGACAAGGCCAAAATGCCTGGCACATTCCTAAAACCCAGCCCAACAGCAGATAGATGCCCAGGGGAATCGGCGTGAAATACTCGAAGCGGCGCACGAGTATGCCGTACACCAGGAGCACGGGCACCCAGCCAAGCCACCAAAAGATGCCCAGTTTTTTGAGCCTCTTGAAACGCCGCCATTTGTCCCGGTAATCGTTCGGCATTCTGCTAAATCTTACACCGCCCCAAATGCTAAACTGAACTCTTGCGGCTCATCCTGGTCCCGCTTACCGTCGCCTTGTCCGCGGCCCTCGCCATCGGTGCGTGGGCTGGCTCTCCCCAGACTTCCACTACCTCCACGACGAAGAAGAAAAAGAAGTCTGTGGCGAAAGCTCGGGCGAAGACCTCGACCACCTCCGCGGCGAAACGCACCACCACTTCGAAATCGAAACGCCCAGTGGTCGTCGCCCACCGCGCCCCCCAGCAGCCTTCCGCGGAACGATACAAGGAAATTCAGCAGGCTCTCGCCGGCAAAGGCTATTTCAATAGCGAGGCCGATGGCACCTGGGGACCAGCGTCCATCGACGCTTTGAAGCGCTTCCAGCACGACCAGAAGCTGGTGGAAGATGGAAAAATCGGATCGCTCTCGCTCATCGCCCTAGGCCTTGGACCCAAACGTGAGCCGGCCGCAGAACCGGAACAGAAAACACCATGATTATCGGAGTTCCAAAAGAAGTAAAAGATCACGAGGCGCGCGTCGGCCTGCTGCCCAGCGGCGCGAAAGCGCTGGTTGAAGCCGGGCATCGCGTGCTGGCGCAGACGGGAGCCGGCTTGGGCAGTTCGCTCACCGACGAAGAGTATCGCGAAGCCGGCGCGGAGATTGTTCCCACCGCGGAGGCGCTCTGGTCCGCGAGCGACCTGGTCGTCAAAGTGAAGGAGCCGCAGCCGAGCGAGTATCCTTTCCTGCGACCTGGTCTGACGCTGTTTACTTACCTGCATTTAGCGCCTCTACCTGATTTGACGGACGCTTTGGTCACGGCCAAAGTGAATGCCGTCGCCTACGAAACCATCCGCGAGCACGATAACTCGTTGCCGCTTCTTACACCGATGAGCGAAGTCGCGGGACGCATGGCCGTGCAGGTAGGCGCGCAATATCTGGAAGCGCCGAATGGCGGACGAGGCATTCTGCTGGGCGGCGTTCCTGGAGTCGCTCCCGCGAACGTGGTGATTCTAGGCGGCGGAGTGGTCGGGCATAATGCCGCGAAAATGGCTGTCGGACTAGGCGCGCATGTCATTATTATTGAGAAAAATCTGAACCGACTGCGCGAGCTGGATGACATTTATTCGAGTCAAGTGGTCACACTCGCCTCTAATATCTATACGATACGTGAATCGCTCCGGCATGCGGATTTAGTCATTGGCGCGGTCTTAATTCCCGGCGCCAGCGCTCCCAGACTGGTTCGCCGCGATATGCTGCCGTTGATGAAAAAAGGCGCGGTGATGGTGGATGTCGCTATCGATCAAGGGGGCTGTTTCGAAACTTCGCACGCGACCACGCATACCGATCCGATCTATTTTGTCGATGGCGTGCTGCATTACTGCGTCTCGAACATGCCGGCGGCGGTGCCGCATACTTCCACGTTCGCGCTGAATAATGCGACATTTCCTTATCTTCTGGAACTGGCAAATCGCGGAATCAAAGGGGCTTCGAACGCCATTCGAGAAGGTGTGAATACCTATGAGGGACATATCGTCTATCAAGCCGTTGCGGAATCCCAAGGAAAACCTTTTCGAAGCCTTGAATCGTTTCGCGATTGAGCTGCCCAGCTGGGGGTTCGCGAATACGGGGACTCGCTTCGGGAAATTCATCCAGGAAGCGGCGGCTACCAACACGGAAGAAAAGCTAGCGGATGCGGGGCAAGTCCATGCATTTACAGGATGTTGCCCCACCGTCGCGCTGCACGTGAAGTGGGATTTTCCGTGCGATAAAGCCATGGCGGCGAAGTATGGCGTTGCGATCGGGTCCATCAATCCCAACGTGTTTGAGGACCAGATTTATAAACATGGTTCGCTGGGCAATCCCGACGCTGCGGTTCGCGCTGCCGCTTTAGCGCATCTGATTGATTCGGTTGATATTGCTAAGCGCACTTCGAGCCGGGACGTGTCGCTTTGGTTTGCCGACGGATCGAATTTTCCGGGCACGGCGAATATCCGGCAGCGGCGCGGGTGGTTCGAAGAAGGCCTGAAGGCGATGCATGCGCGGCTCGGTCCTGATCAGCGTATATTATTGGAATATAAGCCGTTTGAGCCCGCATTTTATCATACTGATATTGCCGATTGGGGGATGTCGCTATTGCTGGCTCGGGCGGCGGGTCCACAGGCGCGGGTTTTGGTCGATACAGGGCATCACTATCAGGCTCAAAACATTGAACAAATCGTCGCCTGGCTGCTTTCTGAGAATATGCTGGGTGGATTCCACTTCAATGACCGCCGGTATGCCGACGACGATTTGACTTTGGGATCGATCGATCCTTACCAGGCGTTTAGGATCTTCCATGAAATCAATCTGTTCGAGTGGGAAACGGGCATGCGCGCGGATGTTGCTTACATGATCGACCAGAGCCACAATCTGAAGCCGAAGATCGAGGAAATGATTCAGACGGCGTCGGTGGCGCAGGAGTTATTCGCCAAGGCGGCGCTGGTGGATCTTGAGAAACTGGCGCATTATCAAGCGCATAGCGAACTCATCGATGCCGAGGAGTGCTTGAAAGACGCGTTCTCGACCGACGTTCGTCCGGCGATTCGAGAATGGCGGCGGTCGAAGGGTCTGGCGGAGGCTCCGCTCGAAGCGTTTCGGGAGAGCGATTACCTCGAACGCGCGACTCGGGAGCGGGCGGAACGGAACCGATTCAGCGTTTCCAGCTATGCTTAGAACGCCTTAAATCGCTAGAAATGTAGCTCCACGGAGCCTTAATCGACCATAAAATCACTCCTCAGAGACCGGCTTACAAACTGTTTACGTTTTACGTACGGGATCCTGGGTAACTCGCTGTCCCCCACACGATCAAATGGCGAGGAGAGCTAATGAAACTTAAAATGTGGGCAGTCGCAAGTTTATTCTGTGTCGTTCTGAGCGCTGGCGACGATTCGTTTATTGGACCGATGCACACCATCAAGGCGCACGCATCCACTGTACCCAAGAACGGCGATGTGAATCCGTATGGCGTGGCGGTGGTGCCGCGGAGTATCGGCCTGCTGGAGCAGGATCACGTTCTGGTGAGCAATTTCAATAACGCAGCCAACTCTCAGGGTACCGGAACGACGATCGTTCAGGTCTCGCCCGGCGACGGGAGCACGAAACTGTTTGCGCAGATCGATGCGACGAAGCTTCCGGGAGCGTGCCCCGGCGGAGTGGGTCTGACCACGGCATTGGTAGTCCTCAGATCCGGGTGGGTGATCGTCGGAAGTCTGCCGACGACGGATGGCACGGCGGCAACGGCGCAGGCGGGTTGTCTGATCCTGCTAAACAGCGCGGGCAAGGTGGTTGAGACCATTTCGGGCGGCGGCATTAACGGGCCGTGGGACATGACCGCGCTAGACACGGGCTCGACCGCGGTGTTGTTCGTTACCAACGTGCTGAATGGAACCGTGGCCGACCCCGGTATCGTAACAAATGGAACTGTCCTGCGAATTGTCCTTTCGATGCACGATGGCGGGGGGACACCGACGGAAGTATCGCGCACCATGATCGGCTCGGGGTTCGGGGAGCGGACCGATGCGGCGGCTTTAGTGGTCGGACCTACCGGCGTCGGACTAGGCGCGGACGGCACTCTCTATGTCGCGGACACACTGGGCAACCGGATCGCGGCGATTCCGAATGCGGCGACGCGCACCACTAGCGCGGGAACCGGAACCACGATCTCCGGCGGAGGCGCTCTCAACGCGCCGCTCGGATTGGCGATCGCACCCAACGGCCATATCCTTACTGTGAACGGGAACGATGGAAACATGGTGGAGACGACGAAGGGCGGAATGCAGGTGGCGGTGAAAGCGGTGGATATCACGGGAGCCGGCGGAGGAACCTTGTTCGGGCTGGCGATCCGAGCGAACGACAAGGACGTTTATTTCGTCAACGACGGAAATAACACGCTGGATCTGATGCACTGACATCGATGCGTCGGTTCGGTCATCAGAGGATAGAAGGGACGGATATATTTCTTTGCAGAAGTATTAAACTCGTCCCGGATGGCTCACACATCTGCTTCGGGAAAACGTGTGGCGCGCGCCGGGTGAGCGGGAATAGCGGCTAAAGGAGGAAGCGGTCAGTCACTGTTTTTCGCGCGTTTCGACACGTTGGACAGATCCTGGCTGCTATACTTTTAGAATTGCATGCCCGTATTGGATATCCAGCAGATCTGGGACATCCTTCCTCACCGTTACCCGATGCTGTTGGTGGATCGCATCGAGGAGCTGGAGGAAGAGCGCGTTGTCGGGATCAAGAATGTCACGATTAATGAGCCTTTTTTCGCCGGTCATTTCCCGGATTTTCCGGTGATGCCTGGCGTGATGATTATCGAGGCGATGGCGCAGGTGGCGGGGATTCTGGTGTTGAATTCGATTCCGGATCGCAAGAACAAACTTGTGTTGCTGGCCGCGGTGAATGAGGCGAAGTTCCGGCGGCCGGTGGTGCCGGGGGATCAGTTGCGCATTGAAATGAAAGTCCTCCGGCGCAAAGCCACCATCGCCAAAATGAGCGGAGTTGCCACGGTGAACGGTGTTGTCGTCGCCGAGGCGGAGATGATGTGCAAGCTGGCCGATCGCACCTGATTCATCCGACTGCGATTGTCGATCCTGGCGCCCGCGTGGCGGAGTCGGCGGAGATCGGGCCTTACTCGATTGTCGGCGCGGATGTCGAGATTGGCGCGCGAACAAAGCTTACAGCGCATGTTTATACGGAAGGCCCGCTGACGGTCGGCGAGGATAACGTTTTCTTTCCTTACTGCAGCGTGGGCGCGGCGCCGCAAGACCTTAAATATCGCGGCGAGCGCAGTGCGACGCGCATCGGGGATCGCAACAAAATCCGGGAGTTCGTGACGATTCATCGCGGCACCGAAGGCGGCGGCATGCTGACGTCTTTGGGCGACGATAATCTGCTGATGGCTTATGTTCACGTCGCTCACGATGTTCACATCGGCGATCGAGCGGTGCTGGCGAATGCGACTACGCTGGGCGGGCACGTGATCATCGGAGACTGGGTGGTGATCGGCGCGTCGACCGGGGTTCACCAATTTTGCCGCGTGGGGCGGCATGCAATTATCGGCGGGTACAGCGTGATCACGCGCGATGTGCTGCCGTTTTCAAACACCGTGACCGATCGCGAGGCGAAGGTGTTTGGAGAAAATGCTACGGGGCTGAAGCGGCGCGATTTCTCCGCCGAATCGATTGATTCGCTGCACAAGGCGTTTCGCCTGCTGACGCGCGGAGGGCTGAATACAACGCAGGCGATGGAGCGGATCATCGCTGAAGTGCCGCCTTCGCGCGAGGTGGAAGAGCTGCTCGAATTCATCCGCACTTCGGAGCGCGGCTTCATCAAATAACATGCGCTATGGGCTGATTGCCGGCAATGGACGATTTCCCGTGCTCGCGCTGGAGGCAGCACGCAAGGCGGGGCTCGAAGTGGTGGCGATCGGGATCAAAGAAGAAGCGTCGCCGGAGATTGAGGCGCTGGCGGCGCGATGCTATTGGATCTCGCTGGGCGCGCTGGGCAAGCTGATCGACATCTGCCACAAAGAGCGCATCACGCAGTTAATGATGTGCGGGCAGGTGAAGCATGCGAAGATTTTTTCGTCGATCGTGCCGGATTGGCGGCTCGCGAAACTGCTGCTGAATATCGAAACGAAAAATACCGAAGGACTGATCGGCGCGATTGCGCGGGTGTTGAACGACGAAGGAGTGGAGCTGGTGGATTCGACGCTGCTGCTGAAGGATCTGCTCGCGACCGAAGGGACGTTGACGCGGCGCAAGCTGACTGCGGAGGAAACTCGCGATATCGAATACGGGCGGCGCATCGCGAGCACGCTGGCTGGGATCGATGTGGGGCAGAGTGTGGCGATCGCGGATCGGGCGTGCGCGGCTATCGAGGCGATGGAGGGAACGGACGCGATGCTGCGGCGCGCGGCTTCGCTGGTGGACGGAAAACCGCTGCGATTGGTGAAGGCTTCCAGGCGGCGCAAACATATGCTGTTCGACGTTCCGGTGGCGGGTCCACAAACGATCGACATTATGAGAGAGACTGGGACGACGGCTCTTGCGATCGATGCGACGCGTACGCTGCTGATCGACCGGGATGAAATTCTGGCGCGCGCGGACGCCGCGGGAATCGCGATTGCGGGTTATTTGCCGGAGGAATAGTTATGGCTCACTTGAAATCGCTGCGCAAACATTTGGTCCAGTTGGTGTCGAAGGGCGAGGCGCATGCCTCGTATGAAGAGGCGGTGAAGGACGTTCCGCCGGCGGCTCGCGGGAAGGTGCCGGCGGGCGCGGCGCATTCGCTGTGGGAACTGGTGGAGCACATGCGGATCGGGCAGTGGGACATCCTGAAATTCAGCACGGATGCCAAGCACAAGTCGCCGAAATGGCCGAAGGGCTATTGGCCGAAAACGTCCGCGCCGCCGAATGCGAAGGCGTGGGACAAGAGCATCAAGGATTTTCTGGCCGATCGGGACGCTCTGTGCAAATTGATTGACAAGAAGTCGACCGACTTGTTCGCTGACATTCCGCACGGGAAGGGGCAAACGATTCTGCGCGAGGCGATGCTGGCGGCGGATCACAATGCGTACACGGTGGGAGAGATCGTGTTGACGCGGCGGGTGCTGGGGGTTTGGAATAAATAGAGTTAGTCCAGAATTTTCTTTTTCTTGATCCAGTCGATCACCATGTCGCGCTGCATGGCGGCGGTCCTGGGGAAATCGAGGCCGCTTACGCCGAGCTGGTCGCTGGAGGCTTGATTGGCGGCGGTGAAGTCGGTGGTCGCGAGCGTGTATTCGCGGTCGGGATCGATGGAGTGGCCTTCCCGCACTTTCGCGGGAAGCCGGCTGCCTTTGAATTTTCCGATCACGACGGCGTTGTCGAACGGCAGAATATTCCAGACGGTTCGCGCGAGCACCGCGCCGGCGGGGATGACGTCGCGGACGTTGCCGAGATTCACCCACGCGAGGTCGCTGCCGGTTTCCTCGGCCATGGCGCGCTCGATCATAACTTGCAGATCGCGCTTCTCGAAGCGGCGCCTGGCTTCGGCGATGGGGACGTCGACCACCTTCGAAACTTTCGCTTCCCACTGTGCGACTTCGCGGGCGACGAGAACGTCGGGCGCGAATTTTTTTGAGTCGACGGGGATGATCTTCCACTCGACGGACTTTAATTTGTGCGCGGTCATGTCGACTAGAAGATCGAGGCGGCCGAGTTCAACTCCGTAAGACGTGACCAGAGCGCCGACGCGTCCATCGAAGTTGTGGAGCTTCGGATATTCGCGGTGGGAGTGGCCGACGATGGCGATGGAAACGTCGGGAACCTGCTGCAAAATCGCGTCGGCCTCTGCATCGTGGATATGGCCGAGGACGACGATGAGATCGGACTTATCGTGAAGCTCGGCCGCATACTTGCGAACGGTTTCGACCACGGGGAGGACGCGCCAGGGCCCGACTTTATCGGGGGTCGCGAGATTGCCGACGAGATCGCCAAGCAGGACGCCGATGACGGCGACGCGAATGCCGCCGGCGGTTTTGATCATGTAAGGCTTGCCCGCAAGGAGCGCTCCGCTTTCGTTCACGATGTTCGCGGAGACGATAGGAAATTTCGCGGCTTTGATGAAATCCTGAATGCGGCGCCAGCCATAATCGAACTCATGATTGCCCAAGGTCGAGACGTCGAAGCCGAGGTGATTGGCGATCTGATAAATCGGAAGGCCCTGGTAGAGCGTTGAAACGGGAGTGCCTTGCACGAGATCGCCGGCGTTTAGATAGAGGCTCGCCACGCTGCGGGCGCGCTCCTCACGAACGGCGGTGGCGAGATAGGCGAAGCCGCCCATGCCGTGATCGTCGGGAAGCAAATGGGCGTGCAGGTCGTTGGAGTGAAGAATCGTGAGGGGGCGAACGTCCTGCGCGGGGGCGGCGAGAGCGACGAGGAGGAGCGCGAGGAGGCGGATCATTTACTTCATCATTACTTGAGCCACGTGACTTTTTTCGGCTCGGTGCGGTCGCAGGCCATGGAATCGGTGACGCCGGAGGCGATTGTGGCACAGGCATTTGAGGTCGCGGTGCGGAGAGCGAACTCCTCGGTGGATGCCGAGGCGATGCGGCAGGATGTTATGCCGTTAAATTCCATGCAGACTTCCACGCGGTGGGCGCCGCGCGTCGGCGTCGAATAATAAATCGCCGCGATCACGATGAGGAAGAATCCGATTCCGATGAGTGCAGCCTTTTTGTTCTTGAGCGGAGAGCCAACCCAAATGTTCAGTCCAAACGTGAACCTCACAAAATCGGTTCCGTGAAAAACGAACCCATGCGGCGAAATTTCTCGTAGCGATCGTCGATGAGCTGCTGTTCGGACATGCCTGTCAGCTCAGCCAGTCCGATGCGAAGCATCAGGCGCAGTGCGTCGGCCGCATTATCGGGATCGGTATGCGCGCCTTCGCCCGGTTCGGGAATGATGCCGTCGATGAGGCCGAGACCCAGCAGATCGGGCGCGGTCAACTTCAAAGCAGCCGCGGCCAGCGCCGCTTTTCCGGAATCGCGATAAATAATCGCCGCGCAACTCTCCGGAGAAATCACACTATAGACGGCGTTCTCCATCATATAAATACGATTGCCCACGCCGAGGGCTAGCGCGCCTCCACTGCCGCCTTCGCCGATCACGACGACGATCACCGGGACGCCGAGACGCGACATTTCGCGGAGGTTCTGGGCGATGGCTTCGGCTTGTCCACGCTCCTCCGCATCGATGCCGGGATAGGCGCCGGGAGTATCGAGCAGCGTAATGATGGGACGCGAAAACTTGGCTGCCATCTCCATTAATCGCATGGCCTTGCGATAGCCTTCGGGCTTGGGCATGCCGAAATTGCGAAACAGCTTCTGCTTGGTATCTCGCCCCTTTTGCTGGGCCGCGATCATGACCGGCTTCTCTTCGAACCAGGCCAGCCCGGCGACGATCGAATGGTCGTCGCCATAGGCGCGGTCACCGTGCAGCTCCTGAAAATTGGTGAAAATGCGCTGGATGTAATCGAGCGCGTGAGGACGCTTGGGATTGCGCGCGAGCTGCACGCGTTCCCAGCTGGGATTCGTGGTTGGAGGAGACTCCGAGTCGGGCACTACAGTTCAGGATAGCGTACGATGCTGTTAAAAAAGGGGGACAGACCGCTCTGTCCATGATCGCGATGTCCAGCGAAATCAGAAGTTTTGCACTAGGGACAGATAGTCTGTCCCGCATTTCGCATCCGCATTTCCCCGTAACGTAACATAAGAGCGTGGATGAAAAACCATTTGACGACCCGCGTATCGCGCTCAACCGCATCTATACAAAACGTGGCGACACCGGAGAAACCAGTCTCGCCGGAGGCCAGCGGGTGGCGAAAGATTCGGCGCGCATTGAAGCCTATGGAACCGTCGACGAATTGAACGCGTTTACCGGCCTTGCCGTCGTTTCGTGCGAAGAAATGATTACGCGCGACGCTCACCTTGGGCTCCTGCTGATGATTCTGCGGCGGGTGCAGCATGAGCTGTTTAATTTGGGGTCGATTCTCGCGACGCTGCCGGAGGACGTGCATCCCAAGCAGGCCCGCATCACGTCGGCGGAGGTCTTGCAACTGGAACGCGAGATCGACCAGATGAATGAGCCGCTCCCTTCGCTGCGCAGCTTTGTGCTTCCGGGCGGCACGCGCATAAACGCTGAGCTGCATGTGACACGAACCATTTGCCGGCGGGCGGAGCGGTTGTTGATCGCGCTAGCGCGCACCGAAGATGTTCCGCCCGAGGCGATTCAATACCTGAATCGTTTGAGCGATGCGATGTTCGTATGGAGCCGGTGGGTGAATCACACGACCGGTGCGCCGGAAATTTTATGGGAGCCGAATCAGGCGGCGTCGGCGCAGAAGATCGAGTAGAGCGGAGTTCAGATCGGGGAAACGGAACGTGTAGCCGGCTTGGAGAGCGGCTTGAGGAATCACTCGCTGGCTGGCGTAGACGATCTGCGCCATGTCTCCCAACAACAGGTGCAGCGCAAATTTCGGGACGGGAAGAATCGCCGGACGATGCAGTGCGGCGGCCAATTCGCGCGTAAATTCCCGATTCGTCACGGGATTCGGCGAGGTCGCATTTACCGCGCCTTGGAGTTTGGGAGAGGAAATCGCGAATTCGATCAGGCCGACCACATCGTCAAGGTGAATCCACGCCATCCACTGGTTGCCGTCGCCGATTTTTCCGCCCAGGCCTAGCTTAAACGGCGCGGTCATTTTTTCGAGAGCGCCGCCGCCGTTGCCCAGTACGACCCCGTTGCGGAGACAGACTACGCGTACGCCGAACTCCTCCGCTTTACGCGCTTCGCGCTCCCACTGCCGGCATACGCCGCCGAGAAAATCATTGGCGGGAGACGACGATTCGGTCAATAGCTCATCTCCGCGCGATCCGTAATAGCCGACGGCGGAGGCGCTTACCAGCACTCGCGGCGGATTCTCACGCATCGCGTCTACCAGCTTGCGGGTTCCATCGACACGGCTCGCACGAATCTTCTCGCGCGCCTCTTTCGTCCAGCGTTGGGAGACGGGTTCGCCGGCCAGGTGAACGACGGCGTCAGCTCCGGCGATCCCCTCCAGATTGCCTCGCAAGGAGACCGCTTGCGCTTCGACGCCGAATTTCTCCATTAGCCTGTGGCCAATGAAACCCGACGCTCCTGTCGCTACGATCTTCATCAACAGCAACCGCAGGCGTTACCGCGCCAGGCGGCGCGACCTTCCTTCAGCAGCAATGGCATGGCCGCCAGGGCGGCTAGCGAATCAAACCAGGCGATGTGGAAACGTGCATTGATCGCCAAGCCAGTTAAGGCAATCAACGCCAGATAGGCGCACGTGGCCGATTGCACCGCATCGGCGGCGAGAGCGGCATTATTGGCGCGGCGTGCTTCCTGGCGCTTCAGCTTCGCCAAAACAGGCATCACGATCAGAGCAGCCACAGTGATTCCGATACCGAGGAAGCTTGTTTCAGGGCGCAGGCGCATCGCCAAAGAAGCAATTGCCGTGACGCCGACGATTAATGCAAGCGCGAATAGGAGCGCACCAGCGGCACGAGCGGCGTTCCGTTCGGAAATGGAAACTCGAGGCAGAAACTGCAACAGAACCACCGCGGCGGACAATAGCTCCACGAAACTATCGGAGCCGAATGCGAGCAGTGCCGGGCTGCGCGCCACCGCTGCCGCATAGAGTGACAGGGAGCACTCGGCCAGCATCCATATGAGGGTGATTCCCTGAAGCCAGAACACCGCAGCGGAGGGGGGCATCGGCGCGCAAGGCTGGATTTCTATCTGCACTGACTCGGGCATCGTTGCTTCCTTAAGCATAGCCTTTGCCGGTTAATGAGATGATAGGGAGCGCATGCGGTTTATAAATCGCGCGAAGCTTCTGTGGTCGTATCTGCTCCGCCGCGAGCGCGTGCCCGCGCTGCCGGTGGAATATATCGTCGAGACGACGGCGAAGTGCAATCTTTATTGTCCAATGTGCCCCCGCGAGACTCATCCTCAACCGAAGGAAGATATGACCGACGCGGTGTTCGAGGCGCTGGTCAAAGGCGCGGCTCGCACCGCCGAACACATGATGCTGATAGGCTTGGGCGAGCCTTTTCTCGACCCGAAAATTTACGACCGGATCGGGTATTGCGAGCAGCACGGGATCTCGACTTTGCTCTCAACCAACGGGGTGCTGCTCGACGAGATTGCGGCGGAGAAGCTGCTTGCTTCGCCGCTTGCGCATATCACGCTGAGCTTCGATGGCGCGTCGAAGGAATCCTTCGAGTTGTATCGAAAAGGGGCCAAATTCGAACGGGTACGGGCCAATTTTGTGCGTTTCGCGCGCTTAAAACAGCAGAGAAACGCCAAAATACAGATTGTCGTGCAGATGGTCCGCATGGAGAAGAACGCGCACGAAGTGGAGGAGTTCAAGCGCTTTTGGTCCGCGGTGCCGGGGGTCGACCAGGTTCGGATCAAAGAGGATGAAACTAATTTGTTGCAGCCGGAAGCCGTGCGAACCGTTGTCAGTTCCAGGGTTTGTCATTATTTATGGCGCGGCCCGTACTATGTGAAACACGACGGACGCGTGTTTCCGTGCTGCCAGAGTTACATGCTCGACGGGGAGCCGGTTGGACGCCTGCCGGAGCAAAGTCTGGAGGAGATCAATAATTCCGAAGAAGTGCGCCGTTTGCGGCGGCTTCACGCCGAGGGGAGAGCGGGCGAGATCGATATGTGCGCGCGCTGCTGCGTGGCGATTCCGCATCCGCTGCTGGTGGCGGGAAGCCTGGTGATGCACGGAAAATGGGTGCGGCGCGTGGTGCCCGTGATCGAACGATTGGTGTACGGGTCGAGGCTGCCGAAACGGCTTCTGGCCGCCCAGAGAGAGACACTGGTCCAGATTGAGCGTGAATAACCTGTGACGAAGGGGTAGAATAAGGAAACGGCTGATCCATAATTTTTATGAAAGAAGCTCTCGTGGAGAAGCAGGCCCAAAACATACAAGAAGCATTTCTTAATAATGCTCGCAAAGACAAGACGTTTCTGACCATCTACTTAATGAGCGGGGTGAAGCTTTCAGGCCGCATCAAGAGTTTCGATAAGTACTCTGTGATTCTGGAGACGAATAATCAGGAGCAACTGATTTTCAAGCACGCCATCTCGACGGTTGTGGTATCGAAGCCGTTCCATGCTCCTGCGCAATCGAATTCGGCGTCGGCGGGTGCCCACGCGGCTCCGGGCGTTCCTGCAACAGATTCGGAATAGTGCCATCAGGGGAAGAAATCGCGATTCTGGTCGCCTTGCATCTGACTGGCCGCTCCGCTCAGAAGGGACCGGCCGCGGCTGAGTTGATCAGCGCGGAGGACTCGATGGAGGAGCTTGCCGCGCTTGCGATGTCGGCGGGCGCTCGCGTGGTTGAGCGGCAGATCCAATCGCGTCCCAAGGTCGATGCGGCGACGTTTGTCGGCTCCGGAAAAGTTGAGGAGCTGAAGGCGCAGGTCCTGTTTCACGAAGCGACCACAGTGATCTTCGACCGCGAACTATCGCCCACGCAGCAGCGAAATCTCGAAAAAGAACTGGACGTCAAGGTACTGGATCGGACGCAACTGATCCTGGATATTTTCGCGCGCCGCGCACGGACGCGGGAAGGCAAGCTGCAAGTGGAACTGGCTCAGTTAAACTACCTGCTGCCAAGACTGACAGGCCACGGCGCGGCGATGTCGCGATTGGGCGGGGGAATCGGCACGCGAGGTCCGGGCGAAACCAAGCTCGAAACGGACCGCCGGAGGATTCATCAGCGCATTGCGGCGATCAACCGGTCGCTTGACCGGGTGCGCGGCGGCAGAACCACGCAGAGGCAGCAAAGACAGGCCGTTCCGCTGGCGACGATCGCACTGGTGGGCTATACCAACGCCGGGAAATCGACGCTGTTCAACCGGCTGACGGGCGCGGCGGTGCTGACCGACGCGAAGATGTTCGCGACGCTGGATCCCACTGTGCGGCACGTCACGCTGCCGTCGCATCGAAAAGCTTTGATGAGCGATACGGTCGGCTTCATTCGCAATCTCCCGACTACGCTGGTGAAGGCATTTCGCGCCACGCTCGAAGAAGTAGTGGAGGCGGAACTGCTGCTGCACGTGGTGGACGCGAGCTCGCCCGAGGCGGCGCTGCAAACGGCCCACGTGATCGCGACGCTGAATGAAATCGGAGCCGGGGCGACGCTGCAGATCCTGGTGTTGAATAAGATCGATAAAATTGCCGGCGAACCGGATACGGCGTCCATTGCGAGGCGGATTTTGAACGATCCCCATCATCAGCCCGCCGGGGCGGTCGCGATCTCCGCGCGCACCGGGGACGGATTCGCCGCGCTGCTTCAGAAGATCGATGAAACGCTGGCCCTGGATCCTGTTTCAGCTTGCGTATTCCATTTTCCCGTTGCCGAAGGCGCGCCGCTGCATTTGTTGCACGAGCATGGACGCGTCACAGCCACTCGCTACATCGGCGAATCCTGCGAAGTGGAAGCGCTGACGCCGGCGTCGATCAGGCGAAGACTTGAGAAATACCTCGTAATTGTGCAGGGCCACGCCTCGCCAACCTCCTCATAAGGAATCCCGCCCGATCCCTAAACTCAATTTCCCGCCTTTTCTTCAGCTTCCCGTATTCACCCGCCCGAAGCTCCGACAATCCTCCCTACCATGTAGGCAAGAGTCTAGGAGTCTCCCAATGGACGCCTGGATCGCGACTCGCAAAAGTCTTCGAAGCTCTAAGCGGGATCGTCATATTGGATTGGGGAGAACCTACGTCTCTTTCAGTGGGCTTTGCCGTGAGAGTCATAACACGGATCGGGTACCCATCCCGGTAGATTGTTGTAACTGATGATTTGCTGGGATAACCGCAGCAATCCGGCCTGTGGCGGGTCGAAGGGCTGCGGCTAACGTTAGCAGGGGGGGCAGTTCGCGGGGTGAGATCTCGCGGGCTGCCCGCACTCTGAAGAAGAAGGTGAATTGCGCACGGGAGTAGTCTGTCCGCAGAAGTGTGTCAATGGCTACAATGGACCATGTTTCGGGCTCAGGTACGGGAAAATCTCTATCTACAATTGCTTGAGGAGCGCCATGCGGCTGAAGTGTTTTCACTGGTTGATCGGGATCGCGACTATTTGCGCGAGTGGCTTCCCTGGGTGGACGCGACTGAGACTCAGGAGGACACCTTGAGCTTTATCCGATCCTCGCTCGAACAGTTCGCATCGCAGAAGGGATTTGTGGCGGGTATCTGGAGCGAGGACAAGTTCTGCGGCGTCATTGGGACCCACAAGCTTGACTTGCTGAATCGCAAGGGCGAAATCGGTTACTGGCTGGGCCGCGCCTTCCAGGGGCAAGGCATCATGACGGGCGCCTGCCATGCCGTGGTGACGCATCTGTTGAACGAGATGGAGATAAACAGGGTCACGATCGCCTGCGCGAAAGACAACGAAAGAAGCTGTGCCGTGGCGCGGCGCCTGGGGTTTGCCGAGGAGGGATTGGCACGCGAGGCGCAACTGCTCCACGGCCGTTTTCACGACCTCCGCCGGTTTGCCATGTTGAAGAAGGATTGGAAGCCGGAAGCTGTTGGGTTATGATCTTAACATCGGGATTTTAACGGGATGAATCTGCCCAATATACTCACCCTGGCGCGAATCTTCCTCGTGCCGCTGCTGGTGGCCGCCCTTTTGGCCGACGGCAGCAGTGTGAATTGGGGCGAGTGGATACCGGTTTCGCGGGAGATTTTCGCGTTGTGCGTGTTTCTGGCCGCGGCGGCGACGGATCTTCTGGATGGCTACCTGGCGCGGCGGTTGGGGCAGGTGACCACGGTGGGAACCCTGCTCGATCCTATCGCCGATAAGCTGCTGGTTTCGGCGGCGCTGGTGTCGCTGGTGGACATTCATCGCGTCCCGGCGTGGATGGTGATCCTGATTATCGGCCGTGAATTCGCCGTGTCGGGGCTGCGGTCGATTGCCTCAACGGGCGGGTATATCATCGCGGCCACGGACTTGGGCAAGTCGAAGATGGCAGCGCAAGTGGTGGCGATCGCGCTGGTGATCGGCAGCATCCGATGGGCGTGGCTGCGCGAGCCGGCGACGATCGGAATGTGGGCCGTGATGCTGTTCGGCATTGTCTCGGCGGCGGATTATTTCCGTACTTTCTGGCGCCGCGTGGACGATTCGGTCAAACTGCGGAGACGCCGGGAGCTGCTCAGGATGGAACGCCGGAAAAAGCGCAGCGCGATGGCGTCGGGGCAGCAGCCGATCTAGCGACGGAGTGGAGTGGACTCCGGGAATCCGCAGGCGCGCCAAGCATCGAATCCGCCGATCACGTTCATGACGTTGTCGAACCCCGCGCGCTGGATCAGACTGCACGCGATGGCGCTCCTGTAGCCTCCCTTGCAATGAACCGCGATGGGGCGGTCGTGATCGAGAGTCGACAGAAGAGACTCCAGTTTGTGAAGCGGCATGAGCCTGGCGCCGTCAATATGACCGTCTTCGAACTCGGCTTCGCGGCGGACGTCGACAATCTGGACATTGGCCATCTCGCGGCGCAGATCTTCGACGGATACTTGATGGATCTGAGCGCCACTCGAAGGCGGCATCGATCCGATGACGCGCTCGATACCGACGCGCGCGAGGCGCATGCGCGATTCTTCGAGATGCCCGGGGTCTTCCGTCACCAGGACGATATCCTTATCGAGTCCGAGGATCGTCGCCGCGAAGGATGCGTATTGACCAGCCAGTGCGATATGCACCGCACCTGGGAAATGACCGGCGAAGAACTGCTGCGACGGGCGCGTGTCTAAGACGATCGCGTCCGCAGGAATCTTTGTCAATTCAGGGAGCGGCTGCATTTCCGTCAATGCGGGCGCTCCGGTGCGATTAATCTCGGCATCGAGAGCGAAATAATCCGGGCGTTCCGGCAGCTCCGCCGTCAGCAATCGCACGAATTCCTCCTTCGACGCCGGCCGCAGCGCGTAGTTGAGAGCGCGCTCCTTGCCGATGGTGGACTGGCGTTCGGGGCGCATCTGCTTGCCGCATAAAGAGCCCGCGCCGTGCGCCGGATACACCTCGACGTCATCGCCGAGGGGCAGTAATTTCTGATGCAGACTATCGAACAGCATCGCGGCGAGCTGTTGCGGAGTTAGGTCGGGCGCAAGATCGGGACGGCCCACGTCGCCGATAAACAGAGTGTCGCCGGTGAGTACGGCGTATGGAGTCGCGCGACGGTCCAGGTCGGTGACGGCGATCGACACGCTCTCAATGGTATGACCCGGGGTTTCGAGAAATCTGAGAACGACGCGGCCAAATCGAATCTCGTCGCCGTCGTGTACGCCGACGTGCGGAAACGTGGCTCCCGCGCGGGCGCCCAGATGGATTTTCGCGCCGGTGCGTTCGGCCAACTCGCGATGGCCGCTCACAAAATCGGCGTGCAGATGAGTTTCAATGACGTGTTCGATCTTCAGGCCCCGCGCCGCGGCTTCGTCCATATAGAGGGAGACGTCGCGCTGCGGGTCCACCACGACGGCGACGCCTTCAGAGCCCAGCATGTACGACGCATGCGAAAGACAAGTGAGATAAAACTGTTGGAAATACATCCTTACCGATTCGCCGTTACCTATTATAGATACGGACCCGGAACATCGGCTTCAATTTCTCCGCCGGTTCCTGTTCATAAACCTGTGCGGTTTTGTTCGAATCGTAGTCGCGCCACAGCCATGCGAGCGATTCCGGCAGTTGCGAATCTCCGTCGGCCCCGTTATGCGACCCGTTGCCGAAGGCCAGATGAAAATCGTAGTCTTTCATCTTGAGCGAATTGGCGAGCTGGATGTTTTGCAGTGGCCAGCTGCCGTGGTCGTTTTCAAGATCCTCGCTGCCGTCCTGCAAATAGACGCGAATATTGCGCTTCGGTTCTTTACGAACCTTGTTCGGATACACATTTCCGCCGTCGATCTGTCCCGGATGCCATTGGATGCTGGTATAGCTGCCGATGGTCGAGAGCACTCGCGAAAACTCTTCCGGATGCAGCCAGGCCGCGTTGAACGAGCAGATTCCGCCCGACGACCCGCCCGCAATTCCGTGGCTGTAGGAATCCTTGCGGATGTTGTACTGAGCATAAACGCCAACGAGAAGTTCATCTAGAAAATGAACATATGTGTCGTTCACGGTGTCGTATTCGATGCTGCGCATGGCCTTGTCGCCGATCTTTCCGGGCGAAATGAACACGCTGATCATCACGGGAATGCGTTTCTGATAGGTGAGATTGTCGAGCACGTTCAGCGTCCGGTGTACGTTGCGCGCAATGTGACCTTGGCCGTCCTGCCAGATCATCAGCGCGGCGGCCGTGGCGGGATCGTATTGCGCGGGAACGTAAATCCAATAATCGCTTTGCATCCCGTCGTAGACCTTGCTTGTATGCACCAGCTTTTCCGACATCTTGCCCTGCGGCACATCCGGCTGTTCATAAGACGACGGCATGAACACGGGAATGTCGGTTTTTCCGCCGAACGCAGCGCCGTCGATGACGTAGTGAAACTGATGGGAGCGGCCTGGAGTCAGCCTTACGATGGTCGTATATAGATTGCCGTCGACACGTGTCATCGATACGGGTTTGTCATCGTCGGTGACCAGCAACGGAGTCCTAGCTGTGTCGATGGCGAACAACATCTGTTCGTGATCGCCAAGGTACGCCTGGCCTTTTTTGAGATCGTCGTCTTTCAAGGCAGAGCGAAGCTGCGCGGCGTGGTGGGCTAAGTCAGTCAACTTCGGATCGGCGGCGCATGCGGCAAAAGCGACGAGGCCGCAGAGAAGAAGTTGCTTCATGCCTTACCCATTTTGTCTTCAATAATGTCGAACAGCTCGTCGATATCGGAAGGGCGGGTGTGGATATGCGAGGAGAGGCGCATCCGTTGTCCCCCGCTGACAAAAATCTTGCGTTTGGCAGTCTCCTGCCAGACGGCCCCGGAGTCCTTCTTGAATGCGATGCCGACCAGGGCCGCGAACATGCGATCGTCATTGGGGGTCAGGGGTTGGATATAGGGCAGCCTCGCGGCGCGCTCATAGGTCCGGCGAGCGAGCTGGTGAATGCGCGTATAGATACGATCCGGCCCCACTGCCTGGGCGAAGCGAAGACCGGCGATCATGCCTTCGATAATCGCGCGGTTGTTAGTGCCTTGCCTCATAAAGCGCGCCGCCTTCAGCGATTTGTCATCCCAACCGCCGGTTACGTTGAGAGGCCACAGGCGATCGAGATTCTCCTCGCGAATATACAGGAAGCCCGAGCCGGCGGGCGCGAACATCCACTTGTGAGGACTGCCGGCAAAAAAATCGCAGTGCAAATCGGAGAGTTTCAAGGCCATCTGCCCATGTATATGCGCGCCATCGACCAACGTCATCACGCCTTTGGCACGGGCCGCATCGCAGATTTCGCGGATCGGCATGATCAGGCCCGTCGGGCTTGTAATGCCGCTGAAGCTCACCACGCGCGTTTTCGGGCCGATGGCGGAGATCATCAGGTCGGCCAACTGGCCGGGATCTTTGGGTGGCAGAGGAAGGGTCACCTCACGCGCGGTAATCCCGAAGCGGGCCTGCTTCTGCGCCCAGCCGGCTTTGCCCGAAGTATGCTCCTGACTGGTCATGACGACTTCATCGCCGGCTTTTAGATCGAGACCGGCGGCAACGGTGGTGATCGCCTCGGTCGCGTTGTGCATCAGCGCAAGCTCGTCTTTCCTGCAGCCCAGATACTTTGACAGCTCCTCGCGCTCCTCGTCGAGCGTCTCGTAGCCCCAGCGCGGATATGGATACGGCGTTTCGAGCGCGGCGGCGTTCTCCAGATAAGTCGCCACGGTGCGATACACCGGGCGGGGCAGCACACCCAGGCTGCCGTTGTTTAAGAACGAGCGCCACTGCGGCAGGAAGAACTGCTCCTCCCGTATACGCTTCCAATATGTTTCGGGATCGCGGGCGAACAACGCGTCGTCCGGCAGAGAGGTGGGGGTAGCACCCACAACTTTCTGCCAAGGGACACCGAAGAGAGTGGCGCTTGCGCGCAAAGCATTGCGTCGATTCATGCAAATTAGTCTACTCGCAGGCGTAGGCCACCGATCATTTGATTTGACGAATCAAATTAGTTAAAATGGAGGTGTGATCGCCGCACAAATTTCGACGTTAATGGACTGTTACCCGAAAATCTATTTCGCCTGCCACACCCGGCACGTTCAGGACGAAGAGACGAATCAGCGGCTGAGCGCCCATCAGGCGAGCATTCTCGATCATCTCGACGACCTGGACGCTACCAGCCTGTTGACGCTCGCCGGGCACATGGGTGTCACCGCGTCGACGATGTCGCTGACTGTCGACCGTCTGGTGCGCGCGGGCTATGTGACGCGCGATCGCGACGTTCTCGATGCGCGTAAAGTCGCGCTGCGCTTGACCAAGGACGGCGCGCGGGTAAAGGAACGAAAATCGGTGCTTGATCGGGAGCTCGTTGCGGGGATGCTCGCTCGAATGAAACCGAGGGACCGCTCGGCCGGGCTTGCCGGCCTCGAGATACTGGCCAAGGCGGCGGCTGAGTTCGTCGAAACAAAGCGATTTAAAGAATTGACGAGGAGGATCGCATGAGGTGGCTCATATATGGGGGGCTCGCCGTTGTGATCGTTCCGGCGATTGTCGTGATCATCGGAGCGATGCTGCCGAAGGAGCACGTCGCGAGCCGGAGCATTTTACTTCATGCGTCCCCGAACGAGGTATTTTCGTTGATCGCCGGCCCATCCGATTGGCGCGGCCTCAAATATGAAGTGCTGACGCAAGCTCCTTTGAAGTGGCGGGAGACCGATTCGAGCGGCGCAATCGCTTACGAGCGCGTTGAGACGATCGCGCCACGGCGCATTGTGAACCGGATCGCGGATCCCAAACTTCCGTTCGGTGGAAGCTGGACGTACGAGGTGGCGCCCAGCGGGGACGGAACGGAACTCACGATCACGGAGAATGGCGAGGTTTATAATCCCCTCTTCCGGTTCGTGAGCCGGTTCATTATGGGTCACTCCGCAACCATCGAGAAGTATCAGCACGATTTGGCCGCGCGGTTCAAATAAGAATTACGCGGGCAGGTACTGGCGAAGAGTGCTGAAGAAAGAGCGCACGAAATCGGTACCGATTTGGGTCGCCTTGGCCTCATCGTTATTGACGATGGGTACGATCACCCGCACCAGGGCGGTGTCAGTCCGATTGAGCCGCATCGCGTCCGCCACGACCCAGAATTTAGCCTTGAATTCATCGGCCACCACGCGATCGCGCGATTGATACCAATACAGCACCAGTTCCCGCTCTTCGCCGTGAACAATCACGTATCGGTTCACAACGATGGGCGCGGCCGACCCGATCTCGATCGGATAATTGTCGGAACTTAACTGCGTCCATCCGGCGCCCGGAAGGCAGTTCTTTGGAGAATGGGGCGTCTTGCCGTTGCGCTGGGTCTGGAAAGCAGCCACGAACAAGCTGGCCTCTACGCCGGTGGACGCGTCCTTATAGCTGCGGTTCAGGGTATCGTCCGCTTTAAGCACATCCTGAGTGTCCTTGTCCACGAAACTCTCTTGGACCATGTTCCAAGGACCGAGTTGATGTGGCACCTGACTCAAAGGGCGGCTGGGCGGAAGGAACTCAGACCGGATGGAACTGTATAACAGGGCCGTCTGGACCACAAGAAACAGGGTCACGAGCCGGGCGGGAGTCGAATTCAAGAACTTAAACAACGGGCGCCTCTTTCACGAACGTTCCCTTGGCAAACTTCCAGCGGTAAATCCAGTTTATCAGGAGATGTAGCAGGAATAGCATCGCCAGGGCAATGGCAAAGATGATAAAGCCCTCCATCTCGTGAAAAAATCCACGCGCCAGTTCGGTATTGTGCTCGCTTAAAATTCCGGTGATGGTGACGCGGCCGGCATTGGCGAGAATCGCAATGGGCAGGACCCCAATGAACAGCGCCCACCGCATCCAAACCTTGCTATCGAAGAAATACGCGTAAACCAGCGCCAGGAACGATAAGGACAGCAAGCTGCGAATGCCGCTGCACGCCTCCGCGACCGAGAGCTTTTGACTAGCCAGTTCCAGGACGTTGCCTTCGCGCAGGACCGGGATGTCGTCCCATCCGAGAACAACCTCCGCCACTCTGCTGGCGAACAGTTGCAGCGGAAAGGTGATGCGGTTATAAATCACGGTCGGAATGGGGATCATGAACGGCAGCAACAACAACGGAAAGGCCAGTTCCCGGACCAGGGCAGTTCCGCCGAGCACCAGGAGTAGTCCCACCAGCGAAATCAGGAACGCTGTTCGCTGGAGAAATAACTCCGCTCCCAGCAGTCCGATGTAAGCTTGTATGCCACCCCAGGCCAGAAGAGCAATTCCCCACCAGGCGGGCTTCCATTCGAGCGCCATTATCTGTTCGCGCCGCTGCCACACTATATAGCCGAATACTAAAGGTACGAAAAATCCATGCCCGACGTCTTCATCGTTGGACCATTGCCACACCAGATGCTTGAGGATTGGAAAATACGCGACGATGAGAAGAATTCCGAACCAGGCGATCGCAGCCCAAGGCAGGTCTCGCCGGGCAACTTGATCGGCCGGTGCATCGGCAGACTTCGGCAATTGATTTTCCACCGACGACATATAAAATCAAGTCTAGAACGAAACTACAGTCAAAAGAAGGGCTTAGTCCGATTTAGTTTACCAGGGGCGAGGCATCCATCTTGAGGCGTCCAGTGACGCGGCCCACGAGCCGGCGCGGGTCCAAAAGATGCTGCGGGCGGAAATGCCGTTGCGACCATCGGCTGCCCGCCTCGAACTCGACGCCGAGAAAATATCCGATTTCGCGAAATACGCAATACTTTACGATACCGGAGAGCTCGCCATTCGGATAACTCATCCTCAGAATGGTACCGTGCGGCACGGGACGGTCTACTTGCAGGCAGGCGCCTGAAAGCGAGATGTCCTCCAGATTGGCGACACCACGCCGGGTCCGCCCACTCTGGTCCTTCCATTGCACGTCCACAAGGTCCGCGCACAGCATTCGAGGTTCCACACGCCTGTCCAGCATTTATGTCGTAATTCCGTCTCTGCTACCTCAATCGGCCAGAAGTCCAAATAATCTGCGTGATTGCCTTAGATAAAATCGCCCTAAGTGCTGCATAAGGTGACTTCCCAGGGTTATACGTACTTGGCCGATTGATACCATGTTTCAGAAGAATCCGCAAATGGAAACACTTTTTGACGAGATCCGCGTATTTGCGTCCCGAATAGGGAATTTGCGCTCTGTTTTGCTTCACTTGGGACTGTTGGCGGCTCTCGGAATCTGGGTTTCGCGCCTAAAAGGTCTAGACTTTCTCGATCCGGCAGTCTTGGGAGCTTATGCGTGCCTGGGACTCCTTTTTGCCGGACCGGCCGTGGCTCAATCATTCCCGGAAGGCATTCCGTCGTTCAAACAGGCCACGGCTCGGGTGCTGGTGGGCGTTCTGTATGGAGAGATGGTGGCGCTTGCGCTGCTGGCCGCGGGGATCGCAACCGTGTATTTGAGCTATCGCGGCCGCTTCGTGCCGACGCCCGATTGGGAATCTCTGGCAACGTCCGCGACGTTCGGATTGGGGGCATGCGCGATGTTCGCGGCGCTGGCCGCTTTGCTCGCGGTGCGATTCTCCCGGCGCATGGCCATAATCTGGCTCCGCCTGGCGTTTTTCGGATTGCTGATCCTCCTTTATTATCAAGGACAAAAGCTGCTGGAGGTAGGCCTGACCGGCGCTGGCGCATGTCTGGTGGCGGGCGGGATCTTCCTTGAGTTGTTAAGGCGGGAACTGCTAAAGGAGACGCCCCGTTGATCGCGGTCCCGTATCATCTGGGATGCCGCGCCGTGGAGGTGGGGCGCGGACCTCTGGTAATTCTTGAAGCGCTTCAGGTGGATTGCGTAATGGTGGAGGGGGACGGCGGGATTGCGGAGATAAATTTACGGCTTTCCCAAGCCGTGGCGGCGCAGGATTGCCTGGTCGTCGTGCTCGCCGGAAACTGTAACTCGTGCCTTGGGACGCTTGCCGCCCTGGAGCATCCGGGCATCATTTGGTTCGACGCGCATGGCGATTTCAATACGCCCGAGACGACGATCAGCGGAGCGCTGGAAGGAATGTCGCTCGCCATCGCGACCGGCCATTGCCATCCGGAACTGATGTCTCAGCCGGTGCCTGAGGAAAATGTCGTGCTCGCCGCAACGCGAAGCCTGGATCCTTTAGAGGAGGCGCGCCTGCGGGCGAGTAAAATCAAACTCGCTTCGCTCGATGAATTGCCCGAGGTGGTAGATGCGCTCGCGCGGCGTGTCACGAACATCTATCTACATCTTGACCTGGACGTGCTCGATCCGAGTATTTCGCCCGGCGTCAACTTTTCCGCGCCAGGAGGAATTTTCGCCGATCAGCTCTTCGATGCCGTAAAGCAGGTGATGGCGACAGGAAAACTGCGTGCCGCAGCGATCGTCAATTTCAATCCCGACCGCGATCACGATAACCGGACACTGAGAATTGCGGAGAGATTGGTTGCTATCCTGAGCCAGACTCGATGAAGATCCACTCGCAAGCCCCGTGCCGCGTCGACCTTGCCGGAGGCACCCTGGACATCTGGCCTCTGTATTTATTTCATGAAGACACGGTCACGGTGAACTTCGCGGTCAATCGCTACACCTATGCGCAAATCGAGCCGCAAGCCGGAACGAAGATCACCTTCCGTTCCACGGACCTGAATCGCGAAGCCGCGTACGATTCGCTCGAACACCTGCTTGCCGCCAAAAAACACACGCTGCGGCTTGCCGCGGAGATCGTGCGATTCTTCCGCCCGAAAGATGGGTTTCATCTCGAAACCGGCTCCGAGGCTCCTGCCGGCGCGGGCATTTCGGGGTCGTCGGCGCTGATTATCGCCACCACAAACGCGTTCAACCGGTGGCTTAAACGCGGTTATTCGCTGGAAAAACTGCGGGAAATATCACAAAATATCGAAGCCCGCCTGATTCGAGTACCCACCGGCTGCCAGGATTATTATCCGGCCATGTACGGAGGCGTCAGCGCCATTGAACTCGGCTGCGCGGGAATTCGAAGGGTCGCACTTGACGTCACGCCGGAGGAACTGGAGTCGCGCGTGGTGCTTGCGTATACGGGCGAGCCGCGTAATTCCGGCATCAACAACTGGGAAGTGACCAAGTGCCACATCGATGGTAATCCGAGCGTCTTCAGAAACTTTGTGACCATTGCCTCGATCGCGGCCGCGATGCGCCATGCGATCGAAAGGCACGACTGGACTGAGTCCGCACGGCTGCTGCGCGAAGAATGGGCGCATCGGAAGAAGAACGCGCCCGGCATTTCCACTCCTCTGATCGATCGCGTGATCCAGATGACCCGCCGCAAAGGCGCGCTCGCAGCGAAGGTCTGCGGTGCGGGTGGCGGAGGGTGCGTGCTCTTCTTAATTGAGCCCGATGCGCGAGCTCGAATCGTTTCGCTCATCGAAAAAGAAGGCGCCACCGTACTTCCCGTGAAGGTGGCGCGCCGCGGCGTGGAGGTCCGCGTCTCGAAATGACCGAGGGAAAAAAGCCCGACCTTCTCGGCCTGATCCTCCGCGTCGGACTTTTCATTCTGATCGGCTACTTGAGTTTCAACGTATTCGGAATCGCTCTGTTGTGGCTCACCAACGGGAGTCTGCTAGTCACCGCGACGATGGCCGCCTTTGCCGCCGCCGCTTTGGCCAACGCGATCACGGTGCGGATTTATGAACGAGGACAACTGTCCGCGCTGGGCCTGGGTTGGACGAAAGCGTCGTCTCGCGAGTTCCTGCTGGGCATGGGAAGCGGCGCGGGTGCGGCGTGCCTGGTTCTTTTACTTCCAGTTGCCGCGGGTATGGCGTCTTTCGAAAAGGTGCCAGGGTCCGAACACATTGTGGCGAGCCTCGCGTTCGTCAGCATCGTGCTCCTCTTTGGCGCGTTTGGCGAAGAGATGTTGTTCCACGGCTACGCTTTCCAATTGCTGATCCGGCGCATCGGCGGCTTCGCGACGATTCTCCCAGCAGCGGTAATTTTCGGATTCGCGCACATGGACAATCCCAATCGAAACCTGCTCGGCATCATTAACACGATGCTGTGGGGACTTGTGTTCGGTTACGCCTACCTCCGCACCAGCGCGCTCTGGCTGCCCATTGGCTTGCATTTCGGATGGAACGTTGCGCTGCCCGTGTTAGGCGCGAATCTGAGTGGGTTTACAATGGGTGTGACCGGATATGCGCTCCATTGGAAAGCCGGTGATCTGTGGAGCGGGGGCGGGTATGGCCCGGAAGGCAGTCTGCTGACGACCGCAATCGTCATGGTCCTGTTTTTCGTGGTGCATCGCTTTACTGTAGAGCAGGAATCGTTGTAGAGGTGTTCATGCGAATTTCTTCGCGCGTGCTGGCGGCGTTCGTCGCCGTGGCGTCGGTCACTTATGTGATGGGCGACCAGAAGAAGCTCACGCAAGATCAAAAGATTGAGCTGCTGCGCGGGCTGACCAGCGAGTACGCGACTGTGAAAGCTCCTCTGCCGCGGTCGAAGAAGCCGCTCGAATTCAACTCCGACGGGACGTACGACAAACAGCACTGGCTCGATGTCGGCAAGCAGATGGGTCCCGCGGCGCGCATCGGCGATCTGGTCCAGATCACGCACATCGAAATCGAAAAAGACGCGATTATGTTCGAGATTAATCATGGACTCAAGAATCAGGCATCGTGGAAGGACCACGTGCAGATCGGCATCGGCGGTTCCACTCAACCGATTTCCCGCAGCGACGCCAACGCGCCCGGCGGTACCAACGTCGTTCTGAAGTTTCCAGATACCATCGGCGAAATTACGGCGTCGGATGTGAAGAAGATTCTCGCCCCGGTACTGGATTTCGAGAAGCACAGCGCGACGGAAAATTACGCGGACACGCTACCGCCGGAAGTGAAGCAGGCGATCGCGGAAAAGAAGCCGATTGAAGGAATGGATCGCGATCAGGTGCTGCTGGCGCTCGGCCGTCCGGTGAGGAAATCGCGCGAGAGCAAAGACGGGGTGGATTACGAAGATTGGATCTACGGCCAGCCTCCAGGGCGGGTGACGTTCGTGACGTTCGCCGGACCCAAGGTTGTGAAGGTTAAAGAAACGTACGCAGGACTGGGAGGATCTGTCGCGGAGACGCCGAAGCAGCCTTGATCAAGACAGAGTTCGGCGGTACGAAAAGTCGTGCGCGGCTGGTTTGCCAGACCAGCCGCTAATGGATTGGACTGTCTCTAACTTGGGGCCCCGGAGACCGATATTCCAAGCTTTCGATGCACAGCCCTCTGAAACCAATCGGGTGCGGCAATCGGTGCTATCCGCCCGTCCGTGATCTTATGAGATCGACCCCAAGATTCCTCCGTCGACATCATACGTATAGTTGATGCCGCAAGGCGTTAACGGCCTCCGGAAGC
>Ga0182024_10001589_pt1 | contig 58149 bp, 50 predicted proteins | sample P32metaG_FD_120480 | JGI IMG/M metagenome (GOLD analysis project Ga0182024, IMG submission 120480) | Permafrost microbial communities from Stordalen Mire, Sweden - P3-2 metaG (Illumina Assembly) | ecosystem: Environmental > Terrestrial > Soil > Wetlands > Permafrost | place: Sweden: Stordalen...
CGTTCGTGACGGACCGGCCGCGCTCGTTGCCTACGTCGACGCGTGTAAGCAGTTCTTGTGGTCTCCCGCAGGAGCACGTTGGCGCGGATGGCTCGCCGCTCGATCGCTCCCCGACGCCGTGCTGCGCGCGAATCGCGTCGGCGCTGACCCAGGGCCAGATCGACTCCGACGCGAGCGTGGTCTGCCCCGACGGGGACCTGCCGTCATCTTTCCCGTGCTCAGCGATTCCGGCCAGGCGGGCTACCTCCAAGCGCGATACCTCGACCCCGAACGAACCGGCCGCAAGTACGACAACCCCACCGACACGCTCGCAACCCTGCCACGCGTCGCGCTCGTACAGACGCCAGCTGCGAGCGTCCGCCCCGGTGTCCTGCTCGTATGCGAGGGCATTCCCGACGCGCTCATCGCAGCCGGAGCCGGCTGCCGCGCGGCCGCGGTCCTCGGCGCCGGCCTCCCCGACGCCGCACTCGCTCGACGCATCGCGCAACTCGCGGGCCGCGACCACCTGATCATCGCCTTCGACGCCGACACACGCGGCCAAGACGGTGCACGCCGACTCCATAAAGAGCTCACGCCCCTCAGCGACAAGCCAGTGTCAGCGCTGCGGATGCGAGAAGGGGACCTCAATGACTGGGCGCGGCACTCAGCCTCGCGGTTCCCAGCCGAACTGCACCAACACATCACCACCCTCCATCACGAGCGCCACGCACCCGCGTTCGCACCCTCGCTATGAACGACCGCCACCACGTCACAAACCTCACGCTCGGATTCCTGGCGGCCCTGTTCGTTGTGTGCACGGCTGCATGGGCAGGCGCCCAGCTGGCGGCCCGCCTCTTCGGCTCGGGCCACTGGGTGGACATCAACCTCGCCGACGCGCTCCACGCCGTGCTCCGTCTCGGCGCCCACGTCGACGCGCCCCGACGCGCATGGTCAGCGACGGTCGAACGCGCACTCCCCGGGCCCGTCGGCTACTGGACCTGCACGATCATCGTGTTCTCGGTGTTCTGCCTTGCACTGATTCCCGCGGTCACCGTCTTGTGCCATCCCATGGCTATCTCACGGAGGCGCCGTCTCGGGGTCGACGCACAGGCCCGGTTGGCGCGCACCCGCGAGCTCGCCCCGCTCATCGTGACCGGACCAACGCCTGGCCGTCTGATCCTCGGACGCGCCGGACGTCAGCTCGTCGCCACCGAAGATGCGCACGCCGGTCGACCGACGCGGGGGAGCGGCGCTCGACGCGGCGACCGCTCGTCGGTCTTGGTCATCGGTCCGACACGCTGCGGTAAGACCGCCAACGCAATTGCCGGCATCTTGGACTGGTCCGGTCCCGCGATCTTGAGCTCGGTCAAGGCCGACTTGATGAGCGCCACGCTCGCGGCACGTCGCCGACTCGGCGATGTCCGCGTTTTCGACCCCACAGCCAGTACCAACCAGCCGGGCGCAGGTTGGTCACCGCTACGCGCATCGGACACCCTCACCGGTGCCCAGAAAGCCGCTCGGGCACTCACCGATTCGAGCCCACGCCACGGCGCCGAGAACCTCGACTTCTTCCTCAGTCTCGCCGAGCAACTGCTCTGGCCGTTGTTGTGGGTCGGTGCGGTATCCGGCTGCACGATGCGCGACATCGTCCGCTGGGTTCTCACCCAGGACCGTCCGACAGAAGCCGGCCCGGGCGAGATCGCACCGTTGTTGGACGCTCAGCTCTACGCGCTCGATCCCGCACGCCAAGAAGAGGCCGCGTCGGTGCTCGATGCGATCAGTGCGGCATGGCTGCTCGACGAACGCACCCGCTCGAACGTGTACGCGACCGTTCAGACCCTCATTCGGGCGTGGGCAGACCCCACCGTCGCAGCCTGCGCTGACACCCAGAACGTCGACCTGGACTGGCTGCTCTCGGGCTCGAACACCCTATATATATGTGCACCCCAACATGAGCAGGCACGCCTCGCACCCGTGTTCGGCGGGCTCATCGGCGATCTCGTACAGCAGGCCTTCGAACGCGCCGGACGCACCAACCGGCCACTGCCCCCCACGCTGCTGGTCCTCGACGAAGCAGGCAATACGCCGGCACGATGGCTGCCCGGAGTGGCGTCCACCTGCGCGGGCATCGGCTTACTGCTCGTGACGATCTGGCAATCCAAGGCACAGATCGACGCCGCGTACGGACGTCTCGCCGATTCTGTCATCACGAACCACGGAACCAAGATCATCTTCTCCGGGGTTTCAGATCCCGCCACCCTCGAATACGCGGCGCGCCTCCTCGGAGACGAGGAGATACTGCGCCGCTCCACGACCCTCGACCTCGACAGCGGTCGACGCAGCATCTCTGAAGCGGTCCACTCCACCCGTCTGATCCCCTCGCACGTCCTGCGTCAGGTCCGTCCCGGACAGGCACTCCTCGTGCACGGCACGCTCCCGCCCGCACATCTCCACGCCCGTCCCTACTTCCAGGATCGGCGCCTGCGCCGACTCGCCGAGCTCACCCCCCGAACTGACCGTGCCCAGCGGATCCCTGCATGAGCACCGCGACGCTTCCGCAAGACGCTCGCGCCGCCGAGGCTCACGCGCTCCTCGTGGATCAGCTGCGCGCACTCACGAGCAGCGAACAATGGCTCGCGATGCTCGAGATGAGCCAGCGTTTCCACACCTACTCGGCGCGCAACGTGCTGCTCCTCATGGTGCAAGGCGCCCAAGGCCGCGTCGCCGGATACCGAACCTGGCAAACAATTCCCGCCGAAGCGGGCGGAAACTGCCAAGTGCGCAAAGGCGCCAAGTCCATGACCATCCTGGCGCCGGTCACCCGCTCCATCGCGCACACGGACGAGGTCACCCACGAAACCACCTCGCATCGCGCGGTCGTCGGCTTCAAGGCAGTACGCGTCTTCGACGAGACCGCGCTCATATCTCCGCCGGCCCCAGCGGAAGTCCTGCCCGAGCTGCTCACCGGCAACACCGCGCAACCTCTCTACGACACCCTCGCACACCAGGTGCGGACGGCCGGCTTCCGACTCGAGGACGGCGACTGCGCGCCCGCCAACGGACGGACCGACTGGACAACCCGAACCGTCACCATCCGGCCCGATCTCGAGCCGTCGCAACGCACCAAGACGCTTGCCCACGAACTCGCGCACGTGCATCTCCACGATCCCCACCGCTCACCCGAGACGCGCATGTCCCGCGAACGCATGGAGATCGAAGCCGAAAGCGTCGCGTACCTCGTGTGCGCCCATGCGGGCGTCGATTCCGCGACCTACACCGTCCCCTACGTCGCGCACTGGTCTGGCGGCAATGTCGAGCTTGTCCAACAGACAGCCGAGCGCGTCATCGACGCGGCCCGCAACATCAGCGACGGGATCGACCAGGCACTGAGCCCCAATCGCGCGCCGTCGCCCGCTCCGAGGCCGCTGCCCGAACCGCGAGACCCGAAAAGGAATCCGGGAACGCGCGCGCGTGGGCCGCACCCGTCCTCGAACGGCCGAGTCGCCGATCGAGAGCTCGCCGAGACACGACGTCGCGTCGAAGCCGACGCCGCCGTGCTGATCGGACGGCTCGCCGCGAATCCCGATACGTGGGCCGCCGATCCCGAGATTCGAGACGCGGTTCGACAACTCGCGGCTCGAGGGACGGCACCGGCAACTCCGAGAGTCGCAGCCGCGCGAGAGCGACTCGCCGAAGTCATCCACCATCCCGCGGCGCCCGAACCGCACGACCTCCTTCCGAGCACGGAATGAGGTCAACCCGCCCGCGTACGACAGGAGACGTCAATGATCCCCACCGATGCGGTCACGGCCGAGCTCGCCGACGAGTTTTCCTCGGGCGTTCAATGGCTGCAGAAACACGGCCGACCCGAGCTGACGATCGCGACCGCCGTCGCCGAAGCGATGGAGGACTGGATCGCCGAACTGCGCGCCGAACACCTCCGGGGCCAAGCCATTCCCCGCGAACGCACGTGACGCGTCCACGACTGAAGGAGGCACCTGATGACCAACCCTGCACTTCGAGTACCCCGCAACGACATCGAGACCGTCAAGCGTCTCGGTGCCCAGTGGAACGCGACTGACGGAAGCTGGTACGTACCCGAAGGTCGCGACCGCTCGCCGTTCTCTAGCTGGCTCCCCCCCCACGATCCCCGACGCCGGCCCTCGGGTACCCGTCGACGTGCTTCTGCTCCCCGATCATTGCTACCGCTGCGGCGCAACAACAGCGCCTGTTGTCGGCATCTGGTTCGAGCAGGATCTTCTCGACGGCTACGAGTTCGGCATGCTCGAAGAGTGCGGAGGATGGTTCCTTCAGTACGATGAGATGAGCGCTGACGTCATTGCCACAGCCTGCCCAGACGATGTGCTGGCCGCGCACGGAGCCGGCCCTCTGCGCTGGCGGACGACGCGTGTCTGCCTTGGCTACCTCGCGAACACCTGCCTGCAGTGCACCACGGTGCTCGGCGACTGGCCGCTCCATGAGGCACTCGTCGAATACCAAGCGGAAGGGGGCGATTTGCGCGACCTGCCCGCGTTCCCGGCCGAACTCACTGACGCTGCGCTCCAACGGCTCTGACCGACACAGGTCGAGCCTGCTCACGGCGTGGTCGACGACCCTGCGCGAACTTCGAGTTGCTGCTCCCAGGAGCGGCAACTGTCCGCTCAGCGAAGGGCGACACCATGGCAGTCACGTTCACGTGAACTGGGAGTCGAGCGTAGGTGGCTGCAACTGCACGTGAACAAGCTCTGCGCGACCGTCCGTCCATTGCAGCCATCGAACCCTTCGGGACACGCCGTCGGCTTCGAAGCGGTCATGCTCGTCTGGATATCTCGATCGGTGTGTTCACAATGCGGGTCACGGTTCCGGGGACATCGTTTCGGGTCCAGTGAGGACGGCGGCTGTCGCCTGCCACGCGATGCGCTGAGCGGGGTTCATGGGTAGGGGACCGAGGGCCCGTTCGATAGGAGGGGCCATTGCCGCCGCCGGCGCGTCGTTGGGGCTATGGCCCTGGCCGTGACGGTAGCGCTCGAGCTGACCAACGCGAGTTTCCCAGGCGACGCCTTGTTCACCTGGCGGACGCTGACCAAGGAGCCGGGTGATGTACGCCGGGGGTGTGGTGCGCGCCCGTGTGATCGCGGTTTCGATCTGGCGTTCAAGAGCAGCTTCGAGATCGTCGAAGCGATGCTGGAGCGCAGCTTTACTGGCCGGTGCCCTATCTCGAAGCGCCAAGGCGCGCTCGCCGAGGCGCTCTCGGTGCAGCTTTGCCGTCGCGGTATTGCGTTGTGCGGCCTCGAGGCTCTTCCTTGCGTGTTCTTGCGCTATGGCGCTACCCCGTAGCTGTGGGTTGGCGACGCTCTGTTGAGCCGCGGCCTCGACACGTCGTGCCTCCGCAAGAGCATGCTCCGCGCGGGTAAGCGCATCGACGAGGTGACGTTCAGAGTTCGCAGGTCGTGATCCGGTGCCGACAAGCTCGTCCGTTAGTTCGCGGATCTCGGCTGCGAGCTGCGCGGTTGGTTGGCGAGCGAGGAACGAGATCTCGGCTTCGCGAACACGGCTGGCGACACGCGCCGCGTCGGGCATGCCCAAGTCGCGGGCTGCTCCGCCGTCGAGGTTGCCATGTGCTCGATACGCGGCGTGGGCTGCGACCGCCGTATCCCAGGCGTGCCGGTCAGGTCCGACTTGGGGTCGCTCGCCGATCCGCGCGACGAGAGCGGGATCCGGATGGAGCAGTCCACGGAGACCGATTGCGTCGTATTGCGCGCGCGCCGTTCGCGCCAGGAGCTCGCGCTGAGAGACATCGGCAGTGGTGCGGCGCAGGTCGACGAGTTGAGCCACCGAGTGAGTCGTGGAGGTGACCGCGACCTCGAGGGCGGCGGGGTCAAGTGTTGTGGCCAGCGATTCGTAGCCGCTGCTTGCGAGACGCTCGGTGATGGCCTCGAGCGTGTTCTTGTCATCGTCGAGACGAGGCATGTGGTCTTCGGCGTCTCGGTCGGTGAGCAGATCGCGTCGTCGCACTGCGTAGATCCGGGCGTCGTTCCGGCCACGGGTGAGTCCGACATAGACACCCGGGCGTGTTGAGCCGTCGGTGGTCAGGGTGCGGGCAGTTTCGTAGGTCTGTCCTTGGGCGGCGTGGGAAGTGAGTGCGTACGAGTAGGTAAGGCCGCCGACAATCCCGGGGCGCAGTTCTTTGGTGATGAACTCCAACGGGACGTGGATCGGATCCCGGTCTTCGAAGGCGACCTCGAGACCGGTGCGTGTCGACATCTCGGGCAGATGGACTGCGACGACTGTTCCTCGTGTGCCGTTGCGTACGTATCGGTGAGGTGCGCCGGGTGGATGTAGCTGTTTAGCGGAGGTTCGACAGATGACTTCGTCTCCGACTCTGAACTCGTATCCGGCCGCGACGAGCGCGGGGCCGCGTAGGTCGCCGGCGGCATCGAGCATGACGCGGGCGCGACTGTTGAGGGCTCGGCGCTCTCGATGATGTTCGGCGACCATGCTGGACGGAAGTTGTTCGGGGTTCGCGCGACGGGCCTCGCGGTCGAGCCACCAGTCGGCAGCGAGTTTGTCGAGTAACTCGTCGGCCGTGCCGGCCAAGACGACGCGGTCATCGCGCGCGAGGCGTTCCATGGCTTCGGTGATCAGACCCTGACGGTACGCGCCGAGCGAGAGACGGAGCTCGTGAAGGTGTGGTCCGTGCTGACGTCGGAGCTCACGCAACGCGGGGGTGCGTGCCGCGTATATGCGGGTGAGTTCGCGGAACGCGCCGCCGGCAGCGACGGACGAGTGTTGTGCCGGATCGCCGATCAGCCGAACCACCGCACCTTGTTGGCGAGCGTGTGTAAACAGCCGCGCCAGACTGCGCGTTCCTGCGGCCGACGCCTCATCGACGAGCATGACAGTACGCGGACCCAGCACTGATGCTGGCTCGTTGTGCGTATCGAGCACGGTGAGCCAGTACTCGAGGGTCTCGGAGCGGATACCGGCGCCACGGCCGAGGGCCTCGGCGGCAGAGCCCAGGTCGGCTGCGCCGATCACCGTGAAGCCCGCCTGCTGCCAGGCGTCGCGGGCGGCATCGAGAGCGAACGTCTTGCCGGAACCTGCGGGGCCGAGCACACATTGAAACTGGTCACCTGAGCTGCATATCGCTCGCACCATCGCGACTTGGTCGTCGCCAAGGCTCGGCCGACGGTCGATGGCCGCATCTATAAAGCCATTGGGGAGGACACCGACACCGCGGTCGAGTCCCGTCTTGAACGTCTGCAAGACGTCTTGTTCGGCACGCAGCATCGCAAGCGTGGAGTAGCGCGTCAGGTTGCGGACGACTGGAACACGGTTCGCGCTCTTGGAGCGGATGAGGTCGGCCTTCGCGCCGCGGTGGGGCGTGACGAGTGGCACCGCGAGTTGCGATGCCAGGAACGCGTCCGCGAGATCGAGGATTGCGTCCGCGGAGACTCGATCGTTTGCCCACGCGGCGACGGCTTGGACGACATCGCGCCGATCGAACATCGCGCCGCGTTCCGTCACGCCGGCAGCCGATGCGAGGTGAGCGTTGAGTGCGTGACGGTCGGAATCGGTGAGGATCGGGATGTCTAGTCGTCGGCCGACACACGCCGAGCGCGCGGCGCCATCGAATCCGGACTCGGAGAGTCGACGATCCCACTCGGCGCGGAGTTTCGACGGTGCGACGGCGGCTTTCGCCGTGCGGGTGCGGTAGGCGGCGACCTGCCGACTCGCCGCGGTGTGCGCTCCCATCTCCCCGGCGAGTGATTCGATCTGCGCCTGACGACTGCTCATCTCGCGGATCGCGGCGGCGGGGACGCCGTCGACGTCTGCAAGGCCGTGCAACACCCGGCCCCACTTCCAGCCCAAGCGCCGTGCGGTCTGGTGGCGCAGCTCGGCCGCGGCCAGGTAGCCCGCCGTCTTGGCGTGCGCGAAGAGGTCGCGTCCGTCGAGTGCGCGCACCTCGCCGTCCAGGGCTTGAACCAGCTTGGCGACGACTGCGTGCACGTGCAGTTGCGGGTCGAGGTTCCGCGACGTTCCATGCGTGAAGGCCGCCGCCACGAAACCCTGGATCTGCGGGCGACGGGGGCTCCGCGTGCTGGTGACACTTTCTAAGTAGCGCAGTCCAGCGTCGACCGCGGCGTCGACTGCCTCGACGATCTCGACGCGCTCTTGAGGACTGCCGGTCGCCCAGAGGATCGAAACCGACTTCGGGCAACTGAAGGTCACGTCGTAGCCGATCAAGGTTCTCGTCGGCTTGCGCGTGCCGATGAACCGATCGAGCTCGGCGCGATCGACGAGCCAGCCCTGCGAGGTGTCTCGCCGCGCGATCAAGAAACTCTTCGACACGACGCGGACGGGATGCCCGGCGATAAGCTCTCCGACGCGACTGCTGAGCTCGCGTTCGGTGCGTGCGGCTATCCGACGCAGGTAGCGGTCACTGACGCCGGCGACGCGCGCCGCTTCCGCGAACGTGAGGGTACCAGTCAGGGGATCCGAAACTGCGTTGGGATCGACGACGCGCGCATCATTCGGTTGTCGAGTCGTGGCGAGGGCCTCGCCGGTGCCGGGATGCTGGCCCAGCAGGACCTTGTGTAGATGGTCCGTCTGGACCGTTTCCGCGAGGCCCAATCGCGTCGTGCCGCTACCAAGCCATCGTCCCGGCCCTTCCACCGAGTCCGCGTAGTAGCCCTCGACGCCCCCTGTGCGTTCGGACATGATCCGCTGCGCAGCCTGGATTTTCGACTCGACGTAACGAACCACCTGAGATGCGGCGCGTCTGGGATTGTTGTCGCTGGAACCGAGCGGCGTGATCGAGACCAGCACCTTTGAGCGACTGTCGATCGCTATTCGTGCCCACTGGCGATGGGCTTGTCGAGGAAGTCGACCGAATGTGCGGTCCCGAACACGTGTTGGCGACGGTTGTTCACGCCGTCGCGCCAGACCGACGAGGTCAGACGGCCGACCACTGCTACGAGCCTTCCGTGGGTCAGGTACTTATCAACGGCAGCGCCTTGCCTGCCCCACACGTCAACATCCACCACCGCCGGTTGTCCATTGAAGCGATCGTCGACGGCAAGCCGGATCCGCACGACGGTCTGCTTCCCGACGCGCCGCGGTATGGGATCAGTGTCGAGGCGCCCGATCAACGTGACGGCGTTCACAGCGCGTGCTCCTTGTACTGCGCCTCTCTGAACGAGAGGGCGCGATGGGGCGAAGATGCCTGATGGATTGTCATCCGAGGTCGGGTGCGACAGCCGGCCGCATGTGGGCGGTGTGGCCGCCGGAGGAGTGGCGGCCTGCGTCAAGAGATGCCGTCGCGCGCTCCGCGGAAGCCGTTGTCGATCGCTCAGCGTGGTAGGCCCGTATGACGGTCGCCCGCGCTCGTTCGCGACGCCGGGTCATGGCCTTGATCGAGATGCCGGCCTCCGCGGCAGCCGTGGATAACGGCATTCGGTCGAGGACCGCCTCGAAGACGAGCTGCAGCTGTTCAGCAGGCAAGCGACCTGAACTCGCGGCGACCTCGAGCACGTCGCGAGCGTTCGGTCGGCTCCGCTCGGCTGGTTCGGGCTCGGCGACGCGGTGGAGTTCTTCCGCCGGCGTCGCCATCTCTCGGCCCGCTGACGGCCGGTCCTGCCAGAGGGCGTGAAGGACGTCGAGGACCACGTTGGCCGCGATGGCTCGAGGCCGCCGCTCATACGGGTAGCACTTGATTCTCGCCAGTGCGACGGTGACAACTTCGGCGGCAACATCAGGATCCCGCGCGGCACCCATGCGGCGTGCGACGTTGATGAGCCCCGGAGAAAGCGCTTGTAACGCGGCGCGAGCCGCCAACTCGTCGCGGGGCGCTCGACGTAGAAGCGCCCCTAGTACTGAATCGGCTGCAGTCCGATCCGTGCCTGGTCGTGTGCGCTCGAGGATTTCCGAAACGCTTCGGACGTCTCGGAGGACAGGGTCGCTCGCCCACGATTGGAGCGCCGCATCCGCTTCCGAGCCGACCGCGACGACTTGCCATTCCCGCTCCAACGCGGCGAAGAGTTCGAATCCCACTCGGCACCCCTGGTCCTGACGGCTTGGGCCTTCACGATGGGCCGTGCTACTCCCGGAATCACTCCCGGAATCACTCCCGGAATCACTCCCGGAATCACTCCCGCCACCCTTTTCGAGCACTTGTTCGAGCACCTGGTCGACCGGCACGACATCAGGAACGGGCGTATCTCGGGAGAAACAGGAAACTCGTAAGATGTCGAAACGAGCAAGCAGTCGGCGGCCAACACGCACGCTGAGTGCCGCGCACAAGCGCGTCCTCACTGAAGACCGAACAATGTCGGCGACTGTCGACGGGCATCTCGCTGCGGCTAACACTCAGCGGCGCGGGACGCAAAGTATCGAAGGCGAGCCTTGAGCAACGACTCGCTGATGCGCGCGCCTGCCACAACTGCCACAGGTATCGCCAGGGTGCTCGTAGTCCAGGACGTGCGTGATCTCCGGGGCAGGATTGCAACCTCAACACGATCACTGGCGTGGATCTCAAGGCGGAGGCTGACTTCGTGATGATTGGCAAGAGGTGCGGCGACAACCGCAGCACCAGCTACGGCGCGCGGCGAGACGCTGGCGTGTCGGCCCAGGTGTTGAAGAGAGCCGGCGTCGCGCGCGCGAGGATGACGCCCCGCACTCACCACCGGTCGCTTTCCTCCGTAGTAGCGTCCAGTTACGGCGAACTCCGCCCGTCTGACGAGCTCGCCACGAGAATGCAGGGAGAGCCGTAGCGTGGGCGAGAACGGAAGCGGAGCAGGTCAATGGCACTAGGAATGTTGAAGGATCTCCTCGTCGGCGGGTTGCTGGTGCCCGATGAGCAGCTGACATTGACGCGCCGCGACCGCGTTCATGGGGCCACACTCACCATCGAGGGCGCGGTCAGACTGGAAGACGGCAGAGTGTTTTCGTCATTGTCGACAGCTGCGAAGGAACTTACCGGAACATCTACGAACGGTTGGATGGCTTGGCACATCCCTCGCCTCGGTGGGTGCACTGTCGCCGAAGTCCGCATGCAGCTCGCACTCGCGCAGCAGGCCGCGACCAGCTAGGAGCCCGCCGAAGCCTCGTCGCCATCGTCTTCCTCTACGGGAAGCGATCGATGTTCCCGTCGTTCGCGTACGTCGACATGCATTTGAACCGGAGTGCGGTCTAGTACCGACTCGACGAGCGTCGCGATGAAGCGATTGACCCCGAGGTCGTCCGGGACCACCTCTTGGCGAAGATGAACACCGTCGAACGGATCGCTCCACTCCGCTAGGACGATGCACGTGGCGTCGTACACGTCCTGCTCGGCCTTCAACTTTCGGAGCATGTCAATCGCGCGTTCGAATGTGCCTGGTTCATCAAGCACGGTCGACCGCAGAACGAAAAGGAAGCCGAGGGAGACCAAAGGATGGCGGCCGCGCAGATTTTTTGCGTCCCCGTACGACTCTTCGAATCGGTTCGGGAGGTTGTTGCGAAAGGACGAGACCATGCTTTTGGTTGAGATGAGTAATTCCGGTCCTCGAGACCACTGAGCCACAACAACATCGACTTGCTTCACGTACGCTCGACCCAGGACCCGCGCATCGGCCGGTGCGACTTTGCTGTTGCGAAGTACCCGCTCGCGTACCTGTTCACGTAGTCGCAGCGGCAGACTCTCAAGCAGTAGGCCAATCTCACGCGGCTGCACGCGCGGCTGCGTTAGCCGGGGCCAGACCTCGTCGGGAGGGAATCCACATCGTCGGAGCTCATGCGCAACCCAGGCGTCGATTGCCTTTGCCAGGCGGCCCGTCTCTGAACCACGTCCCTCACCAAGCGGGATGCCCAGCAACTCAGCCAACAGGTCATAGTCCGGCTCGTACTGCGCGTCTCCAGAAGCACCATCGATCCGCCAGGGGTTAGCGTCAGGCCTCGCACGAATCGAAGGTTCGAACGCGTCAAAAACGTCGTCCTTGTCAGGCACGACGTACCTTGCCGTCAATCGATTCGTAGAAGTCGAAGTTGCGCTCGGCGACTAACCGCATCAGTTCGTCAAGAACGGGCTCGAGCGAGATAGGTGTCACCGGATCAATGACGTGGAAGCACTGGTAGCTCGGCTGGAACGGGTTGGCATCGACTAGCACGAGGTAGAGACGTTCGAACTGCTCGTCCCGCCCAGCCGGATCTTGCCGACCACTGAACAGTCGCAATCGCGGAAAGGCGTTATCAAAGGTCGACCGACGTTTCGCCGTCTGATCATTCCGGGCGTCCTTGTCGAGGAACATCAAGCCGGCGACGACAGCGTACGGGAAGCGTCGATGAAGGGTGAGCGATTCGCCAAGCATGTCGCCTCGGCGGTTCGTCAGATTCTTCTGGAAGTTCTTGGACCGGCCGTCGCGAAAGTTGATGGTCTTGATGCTGATGGCCAGCAACAAGCCGGACTCGGGCGTTGTCCATGTCACGTCCACACGTTTGGCGCCGATACCGCCGGCCAGTCGGCGTTCGGCGCCTGAGGCGCCGACATCGCCAGGTCCCGATGGCCGCGCTTCCTTCATGCCTCGATGTCGCAGCTCGTCCGCGACCGCGACCGCGACACGCGCGCTCATCGTCTCGGAATACGCCTTCTTCGTTTCGCGAGTTGCGCTGTCCGGCGGCTTCTCGGGGAGCGCCTTCAGAGCTGCGAGCAGAAGGTCATCAATCCGTGCCACGAGGATCAGCTCCGCGAGCCGCCCGGCGCGCACGCATGTCGGCGTGAGCGTCCCGCAGTGCCTTTACCTTCCTGCGGCTGAGTCCGAGGTGCCCGACTAGCAGGATCTCATCTACGAGTCTCACTGCTTCCTGGAGCTGCCCACCTCGTTGCGCGCTCGCCAGCTGTGGGCGAAGTGCTGACAGCTCTGCTCCTAGGGCTTCAACAGCCAGCGGACTCGGGACCGGCAACGCATCGGCTTCTGTTGGCTCAAGTTTGAGCATCCCGCCGCCATAGGAACGGCCAACGAGTTCGGCTCCGAGAAGCGTGAGGGAGTTGAGCGAGGCCATAGGTAGCCAGTCTTGACCGAGCTGCACTCGGCCGCGCTTAAGCGATACGCCGTGCACCGAGTTGACGTGGGGAACCTGAGCCTGGTTGCGCACAAGACGAGGCGTATCGTGATTCATGTAGGTCAGGAAGAGATGCGGTGTAGCGACTAGCGGCACCCGCCACCAGGGAGTCCGTACTCGGCACTTGTAGGCGCTCTCGACGGACAATGCTTCACCGTGCGCCACATACTCGAGTGCCTTGGTTGACAACCGGTCCGACCGTGGATAGAAGAGAAACGTCCTGGCACCGCCATCACGCATCTCTTCCCACGCCTTGGTCGTGAAGGTCAATCCACGTAGGTGTTTCGAGCCGGGTGGCGAAATCTTCAAGAGGTCCGCCGCTCGTAGCCCGTGATGTCGAGCGTCGTCTGCGGACAACGCGAAGTAGGAGTTGTTGCCAGTGACCATTCCGAGGGATGTGTTCCCCCAGTCCTTAAGTCGAACGAACGAACCACCGACTGCCAGCGCGGCGTACGCGTCCGCTGCACCCGGCGGCAACAGTGCGGGCGACCACTTGTCATCGGAACTTACCGGCCGCCAGGTCGACGCACAGTGCTCCAACCTTCCCAGGTCGGATACGTCTCGCACTTGCTGAACCGTGAAGTGGTCGGTCGGTCCCGTGCCTTCGGCGAGCAGGAGGACGACTTCTTCCATGACGCCCGGAAAGACCCGTCCCTCGAACATCACGAGTCGGACGGAGGCGAACCGCTTCATGAGAAAGGCTCGAATCGGGGCGGCGTAGTTTACTGAGAGAAGCTCTGCCGGAAGAACCAGCCCGAGTCGCCCTTCGGGGCGAAGAAAGGTGGCGGCGTGGACTACGAACGGAGCCCACGAACTTGCGAGGCCGTTGACGCGCACACCATGCGCGAGCGCACGCTGCTGGGCTCGCGCTCTCGATTCCCCCGTGAAGTCTTGGTACCGAACATAGGGAGGATTGCCGACGACTGCGTCGAACTGACCCGGCAGATCACAGTCGAAGAAGTCGCCTAGGTGAATCGTCGCCTCAGTGCCCGTCGATGCGAGAGAGAAGGAGGCCCGCATAGCGGACTCGGCGTGCACCTCGACGCCTTGCAGCTGAGTAAACGTGTGCACTTGGCGGCCCGGAGTTCGCGAGCCCAACGAACGAAGCTGTCGGTCAGCCGACAACAGAAACGCTGCCTCGCCGCACGACGGCTCGAGCACTTCGTCGTTGGCACCGCGGAGCGCCCAGGTACAGATGAAGTCGCAGATCGCCTCTGGTGTGAAGAACGCGCCGCGCGCCTTACGGACGGCGCCATCGAGTCCAGAGAGCTCCATTGCGTCAACCACGCCTCGGAACCCTATCTCCACGGAATCACAGCCATGTAACTAGGGCGTGCAGAGCCGCACCGAGGCGGAGCTGGCCCTCACCGACAAGTGCATGTGGCTTTGAGTCGTTCGCCCAGGTCAGAGGACCGCGTCATCTCGCTACAAGGGCCGAGGATCCCACAGCGGAGGCCTTCGGCCGTTGTCCAGAATTGCGAGCCACGAGTCCTTGCGCAGTTTCGCGGGCCGACCAAAGTGGCCCGCGATCTGCTCAGCCCAAGCAAGCATCATAAAGTCTTCGGCACGTTGCACAACGGAGCGCCAAGCTCCGTTGTCCCACAACTTTTTCCAGGCCTCGTAGTCAAAGTTGTAGATGATCGCTTCGACGAACAGCGTGAGATCGACGGGGGGCACGGCCCACCGCGGCGGATCTAGCCAACTCGTCGGGAGCTTCGCGTTCCCCGGTGGATTGCCCCCGAACTGGACGTGCCACACCGGGCCCGGTTGGCCTGAGTTGGCGAGATCGATGTGGTGCCGTTCGATGATCCGATCCTCTTTGTCACCCGACGCCTTCGCGTCGTAAATGATCACCGCCAGTTCCCCGGAGCGCGCAGGCGCTGACCTCCACTCGTCACCGGTACCACCGGACCTGCGCGTGAAGTCACAGTGGGCTTCAATCTCGATCTGCAGTGCGGTGCCCCGGTACGTCAACGGCCGAAGGGCCAAGGGGCGGGCACGTGGGACTTCGAGCACCCAACCAGCGCAGTGATTGGGCGAGCGATTTCGCTCACACTGCTTGCATATGCGAACGAATCGTCTTACCTCCGCATCCGCCACTGGGATCGCTAGGAGACCCGCCTGTTCGAGAGCGGTGACGAGCCTCCGAAGATCCTGCATCGCCTCGTTGCAGTGGTAGTGCGGCTCTCGACTGACCGTCATGATGAGCGTTTGCCGAACTCTCCTCGCTTCACCTGATCAGCGATCTCGGCGGAATCGTCGTCAAAGTGTTCCTCGTCAGCATCCCCGTACAGGATGCACTTGAAGCAGATTGCGCGAGGGAGAGCCCAACCTGGAGCCCCGAGAGACGGCAAGCTGTGCACGGCGTCCACTGCCTGACCACAGACCGCGCAGCCGCGGACGGTCTCGTACTCGCGGCACCAAATGCACGGCTCGGGCTCAAGATCAACCCCAACCACCTCACTTAGTCGGGCAACGCGTGCGCCCGAATCCACGGGCGCAACAAGGTCGAACAAGCCATCTAGCGTCTCACGCAGACGTTCGTACCACCAGCGATCCTCGATGTCGCTGAACACTCCCGCGTAACGCGCCGTTGCAATCCACCGCTGCACCACCTCGGTTGCGAAACTCTCGTTGGTGACACCGATCATCACCCTCGCGTCATATTCGGGAAGTAACGGACCTGACCATCGGAGGGCTCGCCGAAGTAACCAACGCGAGAGATCGCCGGGCGAGTCCCCAACTGGTGGCGCAGCCTCGAGCGATCGGAACTGGGCCAACTCTGGCAGCTCGGCCCGCATCGCCGAGGCAAGTACGCTCCAGCCGTCACCATCTGCGCGATCTTGACTCCTCAGAGCGGTCGCGACCTCCGCATAGCCGATCCCAACGCTACGGATTTCAAGCGCCGCTCGGTCCCGATCGTCAAGCACAGCGCCCTTGAGTAGTTCCCAGTCAAAGAGATCCCGGATCGCCGGGCGTTGGGTCATCCACTGTTGCAATCGGTCGTAAAGAGTACGATCGGGACATCGGGATGAAAGTCCCTCAGACTCGCAGCAACTGTGCCCCCTCGGTACTTCGCGTCGGCCGACATATCGAGGCGATAGTCGAGGAGAACAATCGGGAAGTCGCGATCGGCGATCTGACTGAGAAGTTCTCCAAGCGTCTCGCTCGACGAGGCTCGGGGTTCTAGCGCAGCGACCTGCAGCCCGTCTGTGATCAACAAATCCGCAAGCCGACGGTCTTGCTCTTCGTCGTCTAGCAGGACTGCGGTCACTGATTCGATCATCAATTTGTTCCTGCTACGGGTGTGACCTGTGGCTCCCATTGAGGAACACGAAACAACACGCAGGTGGTGAAGCTTGCATCTGGATCCGCGAGTTCGACGCTTCCACCGTAGTCATCAGCGATATCCGAAACGATTTTGAGACCAAGACCTGACCCCGCGCCCAACTCACTTACCGCAGCCCTCGACGGTGACACGAACGCGTCGAAGACCTCGCCAAGGACGGACGGGTCGATCCCACGTCCGGTGTCTTTGACCCGAATGGAGACCATTCCCGCCTCGGCCGTAGCAGTGATCCGAACCCGTCGACCTGCAGCATCCTCATCGTCCATCGCCTTGATCGCATTCGTGTATAGGTTGATGAGCACAGCATCTAGTTCGGATCTCGTCATTGGCGCGGTTCTCAAGCCAGGCGGTTCAACTGAGAACTGAACATCGACGTGAATAGAGAAGTTCGCACAGAACTGGTTTACAAAATCACCCAACACGCGGTCCATCGGCTGCGCTACACGTTGCCGTCGTCGGGAGTTGCTTACGTAGCTGTCGATATAAGTCGCGATCTCCTGCAGACGACGGATCGAACGGCGCGCGTTGCCGATATCGCGCTCGTTCTCTGCGTCGGCGCGCAAGGCGAGTAGGTCGACCGAGGTGTGCGCTCCGTTGAGTGCGCTGCGCACCTCGTGACTGAACACAGCGATCGATGTTCCAAGGGATGCCAGAACACGGAGCAGTTCCAGTTCGCCCAGAAGCGCTTCTGCTCGCGAGGTTTCAGTCTCATCGCTTGACGACGCGCTAGACCTGACATCCTCGAGGGAATTCCCCATCAACGCGATCACGCCGCGGTCGGCTCGGGCAGAGCCTCGCGTAAGATGTGCTCCACTGACGATGAGAACTCCGCGAGCATGTCTCTTCGCGTGGGAGACGGAGGAGCCTTTGCGCTGGCGCGAGTCTTCCTCTGTCGCACTTCTCCGACCCAAATCGCTGAGCGAACGAAGGCTTCCCTGAGCAGTTCTCTCAGCTGTGCGTAGGCGACGTTCTCGATAAATCCCTCTCGACTCGCACGATCCTCCAGCTCTGGATTCGCTTCACGCGAGAGGAGGACCTGCCCAAAGACGTTGCGATTGCCGATGGGAACGAGCGTTCTAGAACGCGAGCGGTATTCAAGATCAAGGCCCAACCAATCATTGTCGGGCTCGCCATAAGGGAGCACTCTCATGCCATCGCGGTATACGCGGACACCGCCATACCGACGGCCCATTTGCTCCGCATCCCTGAGTCCGTATCCGCCAATGGTGTCTCGGCGATACACAAAGTATGCAGCACGGAAGGTAAGCGGACCGGTCGCGCCGTATGTTGTCGGAAGATCTTCGAGTCGGTCCAGACCGATGCGGGGGCCACTCGCATAGACACTTACCGTGCCGTCCGCCGACACATCGCCCAACACCTGAGCCGTGGATGCCTCAAGAAAATCCTCGACGCCGTCCGCCGTCGTTCGATCGCCGTCGACGATGAGCACAACGCTGAACGACGAATCCGCCGTTGCAATCACTTGCGGGGACGAGGCCGGTGACGCGGCCGCCGGGAGCGGGAACGGCGGCTGGAGCATCCGGATCGCCTTGGCGACGCGATCGAAGTCGTCGACTGTCCAGCCATCGTAGAGCCCTTGAATGCTGAGAGTCGTGCCGTGTCGATCGGCAGGCGCGATCTCGGTGTGCCACGGATTCGGGACCGTTCCGAGCTCGCGACCCGTGGCGTAATCGTGGTCCCAATCGAACACCACGACGGTCGCGTCCGTACTGTTGGCGACCTTCGTCCTCAGCTCTAGCCGGCGTCCAAGAGTCTGAGCGGCGAATCGGCCGATGCCCTTTCTACCGGCACGGGATCGATGAAATCGGGGGGAGGTTGCGTGCACCTCCTTATCGTCAGTCGCAATTCTCATCCAACGGCCGACGACGTCGTCGAGTGCCATTCCGCTTCCGTCGTCGGTGACCGTCAGACTGCCGCCGTTCGCGGTCTCAAACTCCACTACAACCCGCGTCGCGTCCGCGTCATACGCGTTCTTGATGAGTTCGCTTACAGCCGTCACGCGGTCGCCAACTAGCTGCTGCCCCAGCTGCTGAACATGCCGAGCATCGACGGCGAAGAAAAGGTCGCCACGTTCGGCACCACTTGGGTCCATAGTCACCACACCCTACGATCACCCTAACGCGAAAGTCGGACCTTCGATGTTCCTGTCCTGGTTCGTCGGGTGCACGGCGGAAGGCGCGCTCCCGACTGCTCTCGATCTCCGGATTGACGGGACGGGAGTAGTTCCGGGAGTGATAGCGGGAGTAATTCCGGGAGTGATCGAGCGCATGCTCCGCGTCACCGAGACACCAAGGGATGCGATCATGACATCGAATCGAGTCCGTGAACCCGAAGCCGCGCAGAATGTCGATCGACGTCTGCTCCGCCCCGACGAGCTCGCGGCGCTGCTCGGCATTCCGCTCGCCACGATTTACCGGTGGCGCAGCCGAGGCGACGGACCCTGCGGTATTCGGGTCGGGCGTCATGTCCGTTACCGCACGGAGGACGTCGAGCGCTGGCTCGACGAGCAGCGCGATCGTCACCTGGAGACACGGCGGGCGCAGGCTTGACCCCAGGGCCCTATCGTCGGCACGACCATGGCGCACATCGAGAAACGGAAGCGAGGCGGGCAGACCTCGTGGCGGGCTCGGTACCGCGCGCCTGACGGCCGCGAGCGATCGAGGAGCTTCGCCAAGAGGAGCGACGCCGAGCAGTGGCTCGACGCCACCCGCGGCGACCTCGCGCACGGGACCTACGTCGACCCGGCCGGCGGCAAGAAACGGTTCGGCGAATATGCGCGCGAATGGCAGGCCGCCCGCGTTCATCGACCCACGACGGAGGTACTCGTCGACTCGCATCTTCGCAACCACCTGCTCCCGCGGTTCGAGGACCGCCCACTTGGGTCGATCCGACGCTCAGAGATTCAGACATTCGTGAAGCAGCTCTCCGAACGGCTCGCCCCAGCATCGGTCGAAGTCGTCTACCGTCACCTCGCGTCGATCTTTCGCTCCGCGGTCGCTGACCGGCTCATCGCGACGACCCCGTGCGAGCGGATCGCGCTCCCGAAGCTCGAGCGCAAGCGCGCCATTCCGCTCGAGACCGAGCAGGTCCTCGCGCTCGCAGATGCGGTACCCGATCGCTACCGCGCGGTCGTGGTGCTCGCCGCAAGCACCGGACTGCGTCAGGGCGAGGCTTTCGGACTCACCGTACCGAACGTCGATTTCCTCCGCCGCCGGCTCGAGGTCGTACAACAACTCCTCCTCATACAGGGTCGCCCGCCGTTCCTCGGGCCGCCCAAGACCGACGCCAGCATCCGGACGATTCCGCTCCCGCAGGTCGCGATCGACGCACTTGCCGAACACCTCGCCAACTACCCGGCGGGGAAGGACCAGTTCGTCTTCACCAACGAGTACGGCAGGCCGATCCGCCGCACGCGCTTCTCTGACCCGTGGCGCCGAGCCGTCACGGTCGCAGGCGCGCCGGAGGGCACTGGCTTTCACGCGCTCCGGCACTACTACGCCTCGCTACTCATCCGTCACGGTAAGTCGGTCAAGGTCGTGCAATCCAGGCTCGGGCACGCCAGCGCCGCCGAGACCCTCGACACCTACTCGCATCTTTGGCCCGACTCCGAGGACCGCACGCGCGAAGCCGTCGACGCTGTATTGCTCGAAGTCTCGCGGCCCCACCGCGGCCCACGGTCCGTCGTGAGACGCATTTCCCCAGATCACGGGCCTAGTGGTGGCGAGTCGGCCTGTACGCCGGATTCGCTTCGACGCGCGACGTCACGGTTCGCTGCGCGGCGGTCGGCGAGCTCGGGGTGTCGTCGCCGTTTTCGCGATGGGCGTACCCCGCGTCGAGCGGCAGCCGGCGGTCGCGAGCGCCAGCGACACCGAACTTCCACCGAACACTCGGCTTCGGGAGTGATTCCGGGAGTCATCTCGGGAGTAGAGCCGGGAGTTATCGACCGCATGATCAGCATCTCGGAGACAATGAAGGGATGCGATCATGACATCGAGTCGAGTGCGTGAAGCCGAAGCCGCGCAGATCGTTGACCGACGACTGCTTCGTCCGGACGAGCTCGCGTCGTTGCTCGGCATTCCGCGCGCCGATCTATCAGTGGCGCAGCCGCAGCGACGGACCGTGCGGTATTCGGGTCGAGCGTCACGCCCGTTAGCGCATTGATGACGTCGAGCGCTGGCTCGACGAGCAGCGCGATCGGCACCGGGACGCGCCGCGGCCGCGGGCATGACCGAGCGGCCGGATCGTCCGGGCGACCCTGCGACGGGGCGATCCACGAGCCCGCCCTCGAAGATGAGCGGGAAGGGTGGTTGCGAGAACAGCTGGCAGGCGCCCCGGAGATTGGCCCCGAGACGGTGGAGATGATCAGCGCTTGGCTGCGCGCCGCCAATCAATCTGAAGCCGGTGGGGGTCGAACTGCGCAGCGCCCGGCTTTGCCGGGTGGACGGTGACGCTGTCGATCAGGAGGGCCACGACCGATCTGCGTTCGTCTAACGAGAGCTTGGCCCACGACTCGCGAACATCGGCGCCGGCGAACTGGCGAAGTGACATGGACTCTGCGTCGCGACCGACCTCAGCTCGTGCGGCGTCGAGTCGGGCTTGCAGGGGGCCTCGACGTTCTAGCCATTCCCGTCGTGAGATCAGGCCCTCGTCGTGGTCGCGTCCGAGCTGGACGATCCGGTCCTCGAGGTCCGCAAGATTGCGCGCCGGTTCGTTAGCAATGCCCTTCGGCTTCCGATGCATGGCTTTCTGAATCGAAGGTGATTCGAGTCGCCGAAGTAGTGCTTCTTCGACCAATTCATCGACATTATCCGCTCGGACGCTCATACGCCCGCACCGTTCGCTGTCGCCAGGATTTCGAAGGCAGGACCAAGTGCGCGCACCGTTTGCCCCTTGCTGGGACGATCGCAGAGCGACTCCGCAGCGGCCGCATTGGACAAAGCCGGTGAGTAGATGGGCGGGGGGTCTTCCACGTGTGCGCTTCGTGAACGAGCGTCCGTCGAGAGCGGCGAGAAGGCGCTCCCGTTCGTTAGGAGTAATTATTGCCGGCCAGACCGCCTGGCCGATCACCACTCCGTGATGTTGGCGGAGACCCGCAATGCGAGGGCCACGGACCAGTGCCTTCAGGCCAGAGACGTGCCATTGCTTTGCGTTCGCGGGTTCGACGCCACGTTCATTCCAGTCGGTTGCGATGGAACGGAGGGAGTCGCCGCGAAGAATGCGGTCACGAGCCTCGCGGATGAGCTTGGCCTCCGCTTCGACGACCGTGACTCCGTCCTTCTCGTACCCGAAGGGGCGTCGGGATCCGTGGGGGAGACCCTTCCTCGCGTTTTCCTCGTGCATGCGCTTCACCCGTACCGAGGTGTTGTATGACTCTTGCTCGCCGACGGAGGCAAGCATGCCAGCGACACCTCGGCCGATGGGGGAGCTGGTGTCGACGGGATCGAGTACGGATACCAGCCGGGTGTTGGATTGCTCGCACGCTTCAGCAACCTTCCAGAACTGCGTCGTCCGTCGTACCAGGCGATCCATCTTCCAGTAGATCACCGCATCGAATCGGTCGAGCTGGGCGAGCATCTCCTCGAACGCGGGTCGGCGCTTGCCGCTGTAGGCCGAGCGGTCGTCGTCGCTGAAGACCTCTACGACCTCCAGACCCTCGCGCCGGGCGAGCGCTCGACAGTCGGCCAGCTGTCGCTCGGTTCCGCCCTTGGTACCGTCCCGGTCCTGGGACAGCCGCGCATAGATGGCTGCCGTGCTCACAGGAACGCAGAGTATCAGAGGTGGTGTGAAAAAATGCGCTACGGGGTCACCATGTTCATGACGGACCAGACGATGTCGCCGTCCGTGCTGGCGCGCGCGGTCGAAGAACGTGGCCTGTACTCGCTGTACGTGCCCGAGCACACGCACATACCGACGAGCCGATTGACTCCACCACCCACCGGCGACCCAGAACTACGCGATGAGTACAAGCGTACGCTCGACCCGTTTGTGGCTCTCTCGATGGCCGTGGCCGCGACCGACCGCCTGATCATCGGTACAGGTATCTGTCTCGTGGCGCAACGCGATCCGATCGTGACCGCCAAGGCCATCGCGACCTTGGATCGACTCTCGGATGGTCGGTTCGTGCTCGGCATGGGCTTCGGTTGGAACGCGGACGAGATCGCAAGCCACGGTGTCACGATGCCCGACCGGCGCGCGGTCGCGCGCGAACACCTCCTCGCCATGCGCGCCCTGTGGAGCAGCGACGTTGGTTCGTTCGACGGCCAGTTCGTGGAAATCCCGCCGTCGTGGTCGTGGCCGAAACCGGTCCGACCGCAAGGCCCGCCCGTGCTGATCGGTGGATCGGCCGGGCCCAAGTTGTTCACCCACATTGCGGAGTACGCCGACGGATGGATCCCCATCGGCGGCGCGGGCGTGCGCGCCGCGTTGCCACATCTGTACCAAGCGTGCGAGGCCATCGGCCGAGACCCGACGACCTTGCAGATCGTCCCGTTCGGGACTGTGCCCGACGCCGGCAAACTCGAGTACTACGAGTCGATTGGGGTGACCGAGGTCGTGTTGCGCCTGCCGTCGGCGAGTGCCGATCGCGTACTGGCGATCCTCGACCGCTACGGGTCGTTGGTCGCGCCCTGAACCGGTACGACGTTCGTCTCGTCACGTGCTCGGCGCTTCCGACGCCCGATCCGGACACGCCGCTTCTCGCTGAGGCGCTCACGCGTGCCGGCTACGACGTCGACATCGCCGACTGGCGCGATCAGTCGGTCGACTGGTCGTCGTCGCCCGTGACGGTGCTCCGGTCACCGTGGGACTACGTCGATCATTACGTCGAGTTCCTGACATGGGCCGAGCAAGTGAGTGCATCGTCGGGGCTGTGGAACCCGTTGGCGCTGGTGCGCTGGAACACGCACAAGGCGTATCTCCTAGATCTCCGGGAACGTGGCGCGCCCGTCGTGCCGACAGTGGTATTGCCCGGTGGATCTGCAGCTTCACTCGACGGCATTTGCGACGCGCAAGGCTGGAATTCGATGGTCGTGAAGCCGGCCATCTCCAGCGGAGCAAAGGGTGCACAGAGAGCCGAAGTCGGTGACCCGGCCGCGCAGGCTCATCTCGACGATCTCCTCGCGGCAGGAGACGCTCTCGTTCAGCAGTACGTGCCGGCAGTGGCGAGCGAGGGCGAATGGTCGGTGGTCCTGATCGAAGGCCGCGTCTCGCACGCATTGTGCAAGCGGCCGGCCCTCGGCGACTACCGCGTGCAAGAGGAATGGGGTGGCAGCATCGAACGTGTCAATCCCCAGGCGAGCCTTGCGGAACTCGCGACGCGTGTGTGCGAAGTGCTCCCCGCGCAGCCGCTGTACGCGCGCGTCGACCTGGTCTCGCTGAGCGGCCAGTGGCATGTCATGGAGGTCGAGGTGACCGAGCCGAGCCTTTGGCTCCATTTGGCGCCCGACACCACCCGTCGGCTGGCGGACGCGATCGGTCGGCGCGTATCGCGAGATTAGGTTGTCTCCTCCTCTACGCTCGAGGTCATGGTCGCATTCGGCGCTGGCGGGGTGGGTGCGGTCGTTGGCCTCGTGATCGGGGTTTCGCTCTCGGTGTACGTGGCCGTCCTCGATGCTCGCAAACGATCGGCAGAAATTCGTGTCCGAGCGAAGTATCGAGGATCGCTGGTCGTTGTTCCGGCCGTCTTCGCCGGTCTCGGGGCGCTCGTGGGCCTCGGGATCGTCCGACTCCTGTAGTCGAGCGATCAAGACCTCGCGGCGATCTCATCACACGCGCCGGGCCCAAGGTCGGTCCGCACGCGCACCCACGGGCCCCCACCCGCCGGGGTTGTTCGGCAGTCGTCTCGGCGGCGCGCGAGGATGGCGGGATGCCCGGCGACCTCAGCGCGATCCAATTCGACCCTGCGCAGTATCCAGCCGAGCCGCTGCCGTGCCTGCGGTGTGGCGTGGTCGTGCCGATGCGCTTCCGCGGCCCGTGCCGCGCATGCGCCGACGAACTTCACGCCAAATTCCGAGGAGAGGCCCGGGTCGTCGCGGGTGCGGAGTACGAACCGGCCATGCACGTGACACCAAATGCCGTTGCGTTGAAGGACGACTGAGCGGGCGTCCCGATCGCAACTAGCGTTTCGGGCGTATGCCGACCGGCACCCGTACCCGCGACTGGACCAAATTCGATTACTACGCGCTGCTCGGCATCGAATCCACGGCCGACGCCGAGGAGGTGACGCGAGCGTTCCGAGAGGAAGCGAAACGCTCGCACCCCGACGTAGCGCCCGACGCGGCGGCCGCCGCGCACTTCAGTGACGTCGCCGCGGCGTACGGCGTGCTCGGCGACCCCCACACCCGGCGCGCCTACGACCAGGTGCGCGCCGAGTCTCGACGGCGGGCGGGAGTACCGGCCGACGGTGCGCCGCCCGTCGGCGTCCCGACGCCGGCCGTGCGCAAGCCTTGGTCGCGGCGTCGGGCGTACACAGCGCTGGTCTCGGGTGTGGTCGTCACTGCGCTCGGTGTCGGTGCGGCCGTGCTGACGTGGTCGATGTACGCGCACGATGCCGACCAGCGTTCCCGTTATCTGCCCGTGACCGCGACGCGCGTCGACATCAACGGCGCGTCGATGGACAGTTTCCAGACGCGAACGGGTGAGCGTGTTCTCGTGCGAGAACCCCAACAGCATGGGGACCCGAGCGCGCTGGGTCCGACTGTGAAGATCCGTTACGACCCGGCCGACCCCGAGCATGTGATCGCAGACGACAACAACATGGGTCGCGACATCACGTTCACGATCGTCGCGCTCAAGCTGCTCATTGGTGGACCCGTGTTCATCGTGTTCGGAGCGCGGCGACTGCGGAGCGCTACAGCCGCTCGATAATTGTCACGTTGGCCTGACCGCCGCCTTCACACATGGTCTGGAGTCCGTAGCGGCCGCCGGTACGTTCGAGTTCGTGGAGCAGCGTCGTCATCAAGCGCGCGCCGGTCGCGCCGAGCGGGTGACCGAGCGCGATCGCGCCCCCGTTGACGTTCACCCGTGACAGGTCGGCGCCGGTTTCCTTTGCCCATGCGAGCACCACCGACGCGAACGCCTCGTTGATCTCGACGAGATCGATGTCGGCAAGGGTCATGGCGGATCTGGCGAGCGCGTGCGCGGTCGCCGGAATCGGAGCGGTGAGCATCCACACCGGATCGGCGCCGCGTACCGAGAGGTGGTGAATCCGGGCACGTGGCCGCAACCCGTGCGTCGCGACGGCTTGTTCGCTCGCGATCAGCAGCGCGGCCGACGCATCCGAGATCTGCGACGACACCGCGGCGGTGAGGCGTCCGCCGTCGACCAGCGTCCGGAGCGAGCGGATCTTGGCGAGGTCGGGTTCGCGTGGGCCCTCATCGAACGTCAAGCCTGCCAAGGGAACGATTTCGCGTTCGAAACGACCTTCGGCGCGTGCTCGCAGCGCGCGCGTGTGCGACTCGACCGCGAAGGCCTCCATGTCTTGTCGGGTGATGTCCCACTTCTCGGCGATCATCTCTGCAGCGCGAAACTGTGACACCTCCTGCGTGCCGTACCGCGCCTCCCAGCCGGGCGACCCGGCAAACGGGTCCTGGAAGCCGTACTGCTCGCCGGCGACCATTGCCGCGCTGATCGGGATCGCGCTCATGTTCTGCACGCCGCCCGCGACGACGAGGTCGGAGGTGCCCGACATGACGGCCTGCGCCGCGAAGTGCACCGCCTGCTGGGAGGAGCCGCACTGACGGTCGACGGTCGTGCCCGGGACCTCGTCGGGGAAACCCGCGACGAGCCAGCAGGTGCGAGCGATGTCGCCCGCCTGCGGACCGATGGTGTCGACGCAGCCGAACACGACGTCGTCGACCGCGGCGGGGTCGACGTCAACACCGTCGATCAGCGCTCGGATGGCGTGTGCCCCAAGGTCGGCCGGATGCACGCCCGAAAGTGCGCCGCCCCGCCGTCCGACCGGGCTGCGGACCGCGTCGATGATGTACGCCTCCGGCATGGCTGTTCCTCCGCCTACAGGATCGCGCGGGCGACACGGCCGAGATGAAACGTCCTGTCACCCCAACTACGTCCCAGCGCCCATGAGCGTTTCAGATAGAGGTGAAGGTCGTACTCCGTGGTGTAACCGATCGCACCATGGCACTGGAGTGCGGCTCTGGCGGACTGAGACGACGCGGCGTCGGCTTTTAGCTTCGCCATCGAGACGTTGACGCCGGCGTCGGCCTCGCCGGCCGCGATCGACGCCGCGGCCCGGTATACGAGCGGACGGGCGAATTCCAGCGCGATGCGAGCGTTCGCGAGGTGGTGCTTCACGGCCTGGAAGGAGCCGACCGCAACGCCGAACTGTCGGCGCTCGCGCACGTAGTCTGCGGTCATCTCCAACATGCGGTCGGCCAACCCGCACTGCTGCGCGGCGATTCCGCACACGCCACGGTTGTACGCAGCGCGCCCATCGGCGACGTCGACCGCCGCGGGCGTGCCGTGCACCTCGAACAGGCGGCGGGCGCCGTCGACCGAGGGACGGGGTACGAGAACCACGTCGGCGTGTTCGAACCGCCCGGCCGCCGTGAAGATCACGTCGGCGGAGTCTGCCCACGGCACCCAATGCTCGCCTGCGGCGACCGTGAGGTCGGTACGGCCGAGCAACGGCACTCCCCAGGCCGCCGTCTCGACGACCGGTTCCGGGACCGCGTGGCGGCCAGTCTCTTCCAGCACGAGCACGAGGTCGACGAAGGTGAGGCCGAGCCCGCCGGCCGCTTCCGGCGCGAGCATTCCCACAACGCCCATGTCGACGAGGTGATCCCACAGGCCGGGTACGCGACCGGTCTCGTTCGTCCACGCGGCCCGCACCTGGGCGGGCGTGCACGCCCGGGTGAGCAGATCTCGTGTTGCGTCACGTAACGCGAGTTGTTCGTCGTCGAACGAGAATTTCATGCGCGAGGAAGGCCGAGCACGCGCTCGGCGATGACGTTGCGTTGGATCTCGTTGGTGCCGGCGTAGATCGGTCCTGCGAGGGCGAACTCGTAGCCCTTCATCCATCCGGCGTCGTCGCCGTCGAGCAGCTCGGCGTGCGGACCGAGCAGATCGAGCGCGAGTTCGTGCAGACGCACATCGAGCTCTGACCAGAACACCTTCACCATGCTCGACTCGGGCCCCGGCCTGGCCCCATCCGCGATGCGCGTGACGGTCCAGAAGGTCTGCCAGCGGTACGCCTGCGCGTCGATCCAGGCGGCCGCGAGTCGATCGCGCGTGCCGGGTGACTCGACGTCGTTTTGAGACCGGCGGGCGAGGTCGAGCAGTCGTTGCGCGGTGGCCAGAAAGCGGCCGGGCGATCGCAGGGTGAGCCCGCGCTCCGACCCGGTCGTCGCCATCGCCACGCTCCAACCTTGGTTCGGCTCGCCGAGCACGTCGGCGTCGGGCACGAAGACGTCGTCGAGGAACACCTCCGCGAAGCCTTCGTCGCCGTCGAGTCGGTCGACCCCGCGCACGGTGACGCCTGGGGATTGGAGGTCGACGAGAAAATAGGTGAGGCCCCGGTGGCGTTCGGCGTCGGGGTCGGTGCGGAAGAGTCCGAACAGATGCGTGCAGAACGCGCCGCGCGTCGTCCAGGTCTTCTGGCCCGACAGACGCCAGCCCGTCCCTGCCTCGTCGCGCACGCCCCTGCTTTGTATACCGGCGAGGTCGCTCCCCGCGTTCGGCTCCGACCACCCTTGGCACCACGTGTGCTCGCCCGACGCCATCTTCGGAAGGACGCGATCCTTCTGGTCCTGGGTGCCGAACTCGAAGATGGTCGGCGCCAGCAAAAAGATGCCGTTCTGGGTGACGCGCTGGGGCGCGCCGGCCGTGTAGTACTCCTCCTCGAAGATCAACCACTCCCAGAGGCTGGCCTCGCGGCCGCCGTACTCGCGGGGCCAGGACACCACCGCGTATCGCGCGTCGAACAAGGTCCGTTCCCAGCGGAGATGCGCCGCGAAGCCGGCCCGCGTGTCGCCTGAAGGCAGGGCGGGCCGGGGAACGTGGGCCGCGAGCCAGTCGCGGCAGTCGGAGCGGAACTGCTCCTGTTCGGTCGTGAACGAGAGGTCCATGAGCGGCAGGATCGTAGCGGCGGCCGAGGATGGCAGGAATTGCCCCCATATCGTCATTGCTGCCAGACGCCGCGCGATTCACACTGGGCGCATGAGCCGACGCGTCGTCTTCGTCATCTATCCGGGTGTCACCGCGCTCGATCTCGTCGGACCGCACGAAGTGTTCACCGCCGCGTCGGAGGTCGCGCGCCGAACCGGCCGCGACGCTGACGCCTATCACGTCGAGGTCGTGGCACCGGAGGCGGGCGTCATCCGCACGACCCGAGGGCCCTCGTTGGTCGCGGATCGCTCGTTGGGTTCCACGCGCGGCGCGGTCGACACCGTCGTGATCGTGGGTGGCGAGGGAGCACGGGCGGGAGCGGACCATGCCGACCTCATCGCCGGCATCCGCCGGATCGCGCGCCGGGCCCGGCGCGTCACTTCGGTGTGCACCGGCGCGTACCTCCTCGCAGCTGCCGGGTTGCTCGCCGGGCGGCGCGCGACCACCCACTGGGCATGGTGCGACGACTTCGCGCGCAGGTATCCCGACGTCGCGGTCGACTCCGACCCCATCTTCGTTCGCGACGGAAACGTGTGGACCTCGGCCGGCGTCACAGCCGGCATGGACCTTGCGCTCGCACTCGTCGACGAAGATTTCGGCCGCGACGTCGCTCTCATCACGGCTCGCCAACTCGTGCTGTTCGTGCAACGTCCCGGCGGCCAGTCGCAGTTCAGCGCCCAGCTCGGCACTCAATTCGCGGCCCGCCAGCCGATACGCGAGCTCCAGCACTGGATTGTGGAGCATCCAGACGCCGACCTCGGTGTGGAACGACTTGCCGCGCGCGTCGCGATGAGCCCGCGCCACTTTGCCCGGGTGTTCCGCGACGAAGTCGGCTGCACTCCCGCCGCGTACGTGGAGCGCGTACGGGTCGAAGTGGTGCGCCGTCTCCTCGAAACGACCGACTGCGCCGTCGACGAGATCGGGCACGCAGCCGGTTTCGGCACCCCCGAGACCACACGTCGCGCGTTTGGTCGCCGAGTCGGCACGAGTCCTTCCGCCTACAGAGACCGCTTCCAGCCCTCGCGGGCCAGCTGAGAGAAAGAGACTGTCATGGACATCGCCATTTTGCTGTTCGAACGGCTGACCGCGCTCGACGCGATCGGACCTTACGAGGTCTTGCAGCGACTCCCTGGCGCGCAGGTGCGCTTCGTCGGCGCCGAGCGCGGGCCGGTCCGAACCGAGCACGGCATGCTCGGCCTGATCGCCGACTTCGGATACGACGAAGTGACGAGCGCTGCCATCCTGGTCGTGCCCGGCGGCTTCGGCACACGGCCGTTGATCGACGACGCGCCCACCCTCGAGTGGATCCGTGCGATCGACGCGGGAAGCCAGTGGACCACATCGGTGTGTACCGGATCGCTGTTGCTGGGCGCGGCTGGACTCCTGCAGGGCAAGGCGGCAACCACCCACTGGAGCGTGCTCGACATGCTGAGCCGTTTCGGCGCGACTCCCGTGTCGCGTCGGGTCGTCGAGCAGGGCAAGGTCATCACCGCAGCCGGTGTGTCGTCGGGTATCGACATGGCACTGACGCTTGCCGCGCTCGTCGCCGGCGACGAGATCGCTCAGGCCATCCAACTCGGCATTGAGTACGACCCGCAACCACCATTCGACAGCGGATCGGTGACGAAAGCCTCCGAGTCGGTGTACAAACTCGCCGTCGCCGGCCTGCAAGACGCCGACGCCAAACGTTAACGAAACCGAAGGCAAGGGCCACCGGTCAAGGCGTCGGCAATGCTGTCGGGCGAGGTCGTCTCAGTTCGAGATGATGACGGCGGAGCCATGGCCGAAGAGGCCTTGGTTGATCGTCACGCCGACGCACGCGCCATCAACTTGGCGTCCGGTGGCGCGGCCCTGGATCTGCCACGTCAGTTCGCACACCTGCGAAATCGCCTGCGCGGGAACCGCTTCACCGAAGCACGCGAGCCCACCGCTCGGATTGACCGGAATGCGGCCGCCGATCGTGGTCTGGCCGTCGCGGAGCAGCTTCTCGGCGTCGCCTGGTGCGCACAGACCGATCTGTTCGTACCAGTCGAGCTCCATCGCGGTCGAAAGGTCGTACACCTCGGCGCAATCGAGGTCGTCGGGGCCGATCCCGGCCTCCTCGTAGGCGCGTCGCGCAATCGACTCCTTGAAGCCGTGCGTCGGCGTCGCGCCGACGCCGGCGGCGCTGTCGGTCGCGAAGTTGGGAAGCTCGATCGTGGTTTGCGGGTAGCTGGGAGTCACGGTCGAGATCGCGCGCACGCGTACCGGGTCGGAGACACCGTGACGACGTGCGTAGTCGACGCTGCTCACGACCAGCGCCGCGGCCCCGTCGCTCGTTGCGCAGATATCGAGCAGGCCGAGCGGATCGGAGACGAGGGGAGCGGACAGCACGTCATCGATCGAAACCTCCCTTCGGTACCGCGCGTTGGGGTTCTCCAGTCCGTGGCGCGAGTTCTTCACCTTGACTCGCGCGAAGTCCTCGCGGGTCGCGCCGAACAACTCCATGCGGCGGCGGGCGTACAGGCCGAAGTAGGTGGGATTGGTCGCGCCGAGCAGCCGGAAACGGAGCCAATCGGGATCATCGCCGCGCTCGCCCTTGTTGGGTGCCAGGAAACCCTTGGGTGTCGTGTCGGCGCCGATCACGAGCGCGACGTCACAAAATCCCGCGAGGATTTGGGCCCGCGCCGCGGCGAGCGCCGTCGCGCCCGACGCGCACGCCGCATACGACGATGCAACCTGCGCGCCGTTCCATCCAAGCGCCTGCGCAAACGTGGCGCCGGCGACATAGCCCGGATATCCGTTGCGGACGGTTTCACCGCCGGACACGAATTGCACGTCACGCCACTCGACGTCGGCATCGGCGAGGGCGGCCTTGGCGGCGACGACGCCGTACTCGACGAAATTGTGTCCCCACTTGCCCCACGGGTGCATTCCGGCACCGAGGATCGCGATCTCCCGATCGGCACTCATCGTTGACCTGCCTCCGCCGCCGCGGCCGGCGCCCATTGCCACACGACGTATTCGTGGTCGTCGTCCTCGTACAGGGGGCCGAGCACGAGCACCATGTCCATTCCGACCTCGAGTTGTGTCGCGTCGGCGGCAGTCGCGAGCTGGCCGAGCACGACCATCTGTTCGACGTCCAGCTCCACCGCGCACACGGTGTACGGAACGAACGGATCGGGCGAAATGTACGGCTCAGGGGGCGCGTAATGGTTCGTCGTCCATGACCACAGCCGGCCCCGACGCGACAGCAGCGCCGGCTCGCGCGGTTCGCCCGGCTGGCTCGGGTTGGCTGACACCGCGAGCGCCGTCGGCCAGAAGTACGAACCGGTGTCGACACCGCGTGCGCCCATGAGCTGCGGCGCGGTCTCGTCCATTGTGAACCAGTCTTCCGCGGCCGGAACGCGTTCCTTGCTCACGTGAGATCTCCCAGTCGCTTGAACGTCTGTTCCGCCTCGTTCATGATCCGCGCGATCAGGTCGGCGACGGTCGGGAGGTCGTCGATGATGCCGGCAACCTGGCCGCTCGACAGGACGCCCGCGTCGAGACGGCCCTCTACCAGCCCTGCTCGCAGCAGCATCGGGGTGTTCGCGGCGAGCGCGAGCTGCGACCACTTGAGGTTCGCCTCGCGGCGCAAGGCTAGGCCTTCGCGCACCATGCCGCGCCACGATGTTTCCGACATTTTCTTAAACGCGACCGCGTTGCGCAGCGCGCGCGGTAAGGCGGTGATCGCATTGCCGTGTTCGAGCTCTTCGACGAAGTCTGTGCGCAGCACACGGTGGGGGACACCGTCAATACGAGTCGTGACCACCGTATCGGAAACAGTCCGCGCCAGGTAGTACTCCTTGACGGAGTCGGGCACCGTGCTCTCGCGCGTGAGCAGGAACCGGGTTCCCATCGCGACACCGGCCGCACCGTAGGCGAGCGCGGCCACCAGTCCGCGCCCGTCGAAGAAGCCTCCCGCCGCGATCACCGGGATGTCGACCGCGTCTGCCACCTGCGGGAGCAGCAAGGTCGTCGCGACCGCGCCAGTGTGCCCGCCCCCCTCGCCGCCTTGGACGATCACCGCGTCGGCGCCCCATGCCGCGACCTTCTCGGCGTGACGGCGGGCGCCGATCGACGGGACGACTGCGATCCCAGCGTCTTTGAGTTGCTTGATCTGGTGTTCGCGTGGCGCGAGCGCAAACGATGCCACCGGCACCTGCTCGCGCACGAGGAGCGCGACTCTGGCGTCGGCGTCTTCGGCGTCGGCGCGCAGGTTGACGCCGAACGGCTTTTGGGTCCGCGAACGCACTTCACGGATCGCCGATGCCAGCTGATCGAGTGTCATCGTCGCCGACGCGAGAATCCCGAGCGCGCCGGCGGCCGCGGTGGCGCTCACCAGGCGGGGCCCGGCGACCCAGCCCATGCCGGTCTGGACGATCGGTACGTCGATGCCGAAGGCATCGCAGATCGGCGTGCGTATGGTCACGGTGGCGCGCTCACGGGTTGGGGACTTCCTGCTCGCCGAGACCGAGGGGATCGATGACCTCGCGGATCCACCGCAGCTCTTCGTCGACGGGAGGGCGCGTCTGCGGAACATCGCTCGGGATCGCAAGTTCGAAGCCCGTCGCGGCAACGACGTCGGCCACCGTGACGCCGGGGTGCACGGACCGGAGGCGAAGTCGTCGTTCAGGGGTGTCGAAGTCGCATACGCACAGGTTCGTGACGACGTGCACGAGGTGGTGAAATGTGCTCAAGCGGTCACCAAGACTGGCGGCGCGGTCGTTGCCGACGCCGCTGACGACGCTGACCTGCGGTACCAACACTCGCCTGGAGTGGTTCGGGATCCAATACGAGGTCTTGTTGTGGATGGTGTTGCCCGGGGCGCCGCGCATGCCGAGCAGTTGCGCGGTGGGTTTGTCCGGTGGTCCGATGAACGCGAAGTTCTGGTTGCCGAACGCGTCGAGCTGTACGGCTCCCATGATGATGTGCCGTCGGCCCGACCATACGACGTCGAACATCGTGCGGTAGGGGTTGTATCCGGCTACGACCTTCTCCGGGGCGTCGACGCCGACCGGGAGGATGTTCTCCACGAGCAACGCCTCTCCGTCGGTCATCACGAGCGCGGGCTCGAAGGTGGCTTTGGCGAGGCGTCCGCCGATGGTGGGCAGCGTCCCGATCGGATTCGCGAGGAGCTCCCCGTCGCCGCGGAAGCATTCTGCGAGTGCGACCGCGCAATATTCGGCGCGGGTCGGCGGTCCGCTTCGAAGGGCGGTCACGACTGCACCGCAGCTTGGTATTCGGTTTCGGTCACGTCGAGGTAGCGCGCCTTGAACGCGTCCCAGGCGTCGTCGCTCTTGGCGGTACCGGCGTACTCACGTTGGAACGCCTCGTCGCGGGGGAAGTCGGGAACGCATTCGGTGAAGTGGGCGCCGTGAGGGGTCTCGACGACGCCGTCCGTCATCAAGCGGTTAATACGGATCGATTGGGGAGGTCCGGCACGCAAGAATTGGTCGGTATCGACGAGCTTTTCGACGGACATGAATCGTTTCTGGGCGGCCATACACATGAGATCGTCGAAATATGGGTCGATGCCGAGACACTGTCCGGATCCGCCGCGGTCGCCGCGGTGCATATGAATGAGCGCGACGTCGAGATTGAGGGCCGGCATGGCGACGAGCACTTCTCCGTCGGGGTACGGCGACGTCACCGTCTTCAGCGCCGGATTGAGGCGCATGACATCCGATCCGAGGCCCACCCGGGTCGGAAGGAACGGGACGCGCCACGCGGCGGCCTGCAGGCCGAGCAGGAACATGCCTTCGTCGAGTTCGGTGGCCTGCACGGCCCCGGACTGGCGCGCGTTGCGGAAGTGTGGCTCGAGCGCGATCGAGTCGAGTGACACGAACGAGTACACGACCCGCCGCACCTTGCCGGCACGGCAAAGCAGCCCGACATCGGGTCCACCGTACGACACGATCGTGAGATCGCGTACCGGCGAGCGGACGAGCGCACGTACAAGCGCCATCGGCTTGCGCCGCGATCCCCAGCCGCCGATCCCGACGGTCATGCCGCTTCGGATCGAGGCGACGACGTCGTCGATCGTCACGCGCTTGTCAGGAACGGGCACCGCTACTCCTGATTCTGTTCTCTTCCTCGTCGATGTGAAGCGCGCCGCGCCGTCGGTCGATCTGACTGTACGTTGGGGCCGTCTCGGCTTGCAAGATCGCGTCGGGTGTGTGGTTGACGCAATCGAAGCATCTCGAGAGCCTTGTCGGGATGTGAGTGGACACCGACTTGTTGGGATGTTCGCGGCGACCGACCGATCAGCGTCGATGACGAATATCGACGGTTCGTCTTGAGTCGGTCCGAACGCTGCTTGGCACTGAACACATCGGCAACGGCGCGATCGCCATCGCAGGCCAACGGATACTCGAAGTTGTGGCTCTGCGCGACCCGCAACGCTTGGTCGACGGCGCCGGCACGGATCCCGACTCGCTGCGCACGACCCGCCCCGAAGTCGATCTTCGGGCACGGATCGGAGAACTTTCGCGGGTACACCATCGGTCTCGCCGTCGGGTACCGGAAGAGCACCACCGTCGGGACGCGAGGAAGTGTTGTGACGTCAGTGGTGTTACGGGCCGGCCGGTGTGGTCTGGTAGGTGAACGGCGCGGCCAGGTTGCCGGTTCCGATCGGGTCGGTGCCGGCGACGTTGACGGTGCCGGTTCCTGGCGGCGCGACGACCACTTCGGCCGTCGGGCTGGCCGAGACGACTTGGGCGGCTGCGGTGCCGAAGGTGATGGTGGTCCGTTCGAGACCGACGCCGTGCAATGTGACGCGTGTGCCGGCAGGGCCGGCGTCCGGTGTCATGGTGGTGATTCGAGGGCAGGCCAGGCCCGATGCGATCGGCACACCGAAACCGGTCGCCAGGTCAAAGCCCGGAGTCGTTTTGAACGTGCCCGCGTGGGTGCGGGTCAGATCGTTGCTGCCTGGTGTCTCGACGGCGAAGGTGTTCCAGTTGATCCCGGTGTTCACGTCGACGAGCGCGGTGCCGTAGGTGTGTTCGGAGACCAGCGCAGCCAGCTCGGGCGCAAAGTCGCCGAGACTTCCGTCGTCGCAGCCTTGATCGATGTCGGCGGTGATGCCAGCCATTTTGGGCGCCGCGATGCTGGTCCCGCCGACCGCGGTCCAGCCGCCCAGGAAGTAGAAGGTTTCCCCGACGCCGGCATTGGCTGAGAGGTCGGGCACCTCCCGACAGGTCGAGCAGGTCGCGTCAGCTGCGAGAGGCTGCCAGCTTGGCCGTTGGAAATGGTCTGACACCCCGCCGCCTCCTGCGCCGCCGCCGTCCCCGGCGCAGGAGTCGCCGGTCTCGCCTTCGCAGTCGTTCCAGACAGGTTCGACGCCGGGATTTTCCAACGCGGTGCCGCCGACGCCGGTCACGAGCGGATCGTCGGCCGGGTTGTCGACTTGGAGCATTTCTCCGTGCGCGGTTTTGACGCCTTGGTAGCAGTCTTCGGATCCGGAGTCTCCAGTCGCTGCGAAGACGGACTGACCCTGCGCGGCTGCTTGTTGAAACAGCCCGTGGAGCGCGTCGAGCGTCGCGCCCGGGAGTTCAGCCTCGCATATGCCCCAACTGGTGGACACGACCTGCGCGCGGTCGTCCTGAACGATCTGGTTGTACGCGTCGTATACGCCGACGGCGGTGTTCGGAGCCTCGTAGGACACGATCGACGCGCCGGGCGCCTGCGTCGCTGCTTCTTGAATGTCGATCTCTGCTTCGAGCGATCCGCCGAGTCCTACGGGCGCGCCACCGTCGATCTTTTTGACGGTCACAGCGTTGTGAAGATCGAAACACGAGAAATATCTGTTGGTGTCCGCCGCGCGGCTTTGCGCGAGTTCGAACACGGCGATCGTTTTGCCGTTGCCGGTGAGGCCGTCGGCCCGCAGTTCATTGACGTGGTAGGAGCGGCCGACCTGATCGGGGGTCCAATAGCTTTGGTTGGCGAAGCTGGTCGCCTGGGGACACGCGGTACCGGCCGCATGTGACACCGGCAGGTTTGTCTGGTGTGGCGTGAGGGTGGTGCGTGGTGTGCGGTCGAGCGCGTGATCGAAGCGGACAGTGTCCGACAGGCCGACGACGGTCGCGATGTCGTTGGCGACGCTCCGCGGTGCCGTCGGCGCGGCCGAGGCTAGATATCCGGTCGTAGTGCGGGACAACCGGTAGCGCGAAAACGTCACCCCAAAGGCTCGGGCCACGGTTTGCGCGTCGCCGGTCGCGTGGACTGCCATTCCTTGCAGGCTGGTCTCGTTCAGACCTTGCGTGTGCAGCCACGAGGTCACGCGGTCGACTTGCGCGCGATTCGGCCCAAACTCGCGGGTGAATTCGCTTGGCGTGAGCCAACGCTGGTAGCGGGGCGATGTCGGGTCGGCGAGATCGCCCAACAAGACGGACAGCTGGCGGGAGTTTGACGGCCGAAGCACGACGTCAATCGTGAGTTGCTGTGCCGACGGCAGTGGGCCGAGCCGTGTCGCGTCGGCCGGGACTTGCGGTGCGAGCATCGCGAGTCGGACCGGCGACGCAGAATCGGGCACGGCGTTGGACGCGTCGACCGTGCCCGCCGACATGGCAACGATGGCGAGCGCTGCGACGACCGCGACCGCGCCCATCGTTCTCATCGGATCCCCGCGACTGTCGTTCGGAACGGCTCCGGATGTGTTCGACCGTGTTGTGAGCGCGACTTCATCACCGGCGCATTGTTTCACGCCGGGCTGGGTGAAGGGCACCGAGACGCGAACTGCCGTCTCCCAGGCCGCCACCGACGTCGCCGCAACACGATCGCGGCGCGATCGCCCGGTCGTTCGGCGGCATCGTCGTGGCGCGGTGGTGCGCGCCAACGTCGGGTCTCGCCCGGTTCGACTTTTGGCTCGCCAGGTAGGCTTTCCATGCGCGTCCTTTGGGTATTTCGGCTCGGAACATTGGGGAAATGGCGCGACGACGCCATGGGATCTTGAGGTGAGACGGGTGCGGCGACCGGCGAGACGTGTGCTGGTGGCGCTGACGGCAGCATCGATGTCGGTCGTCCTGGGCCCGTGGTCGTCGGTTGCCGCCCAGGCGACGGTGCAGGCACCCGTCGTGGCGAGGTCGCCGGTGGACCTTGGGTGGGTGCTCCTTCACGCTCGTTCGCCGCTTGCGGTGTCGCAGGATGTGCTGACGTCGGTTTCGTGTGCGAGCTCCGTCCGTTGCGTCGGGGTCGGCAGCGGGTACAACACCGCGCTCGCCGAAGTATGGGACGGCGCAGATTGGTCGATCGTCCCGACACCGATGTCAGCTGGGCGTGTCCTCCAGAGCGTTTCCTGTCCGACCCCGACATCGTGCATGGCCGTGGGGAGTGTCACGATCGATCCGTTCAGCGGCGCGTCACGCACACTCGCCGAAGGTTGGAACGGCGCGACCTGGTCGATCGTGCCGACCCCGGACGTCGCCCACGCGCCCGTTACGACGTTGGCGAGCGTCTCGTGCACTTCCGCGGCGAGCTGCATCGCGGTCGGCGACGCGGGGAACGAGACGACGACCAAGGCGCTGATCGAACGATGGAACGGAACCGTCTGGTCGGTCGTGCCGAGCGCCGAGGTTTTCCGTTCCGTCGACGCCAGTCTCTCCGCGGTCAGCTGTCCCGCACCCAACGACTGTGTGGCGACCGGTGATGCATCGACCCAGACCACGACGATTTCGATCAGCGAACGGTGGAACGGGACGGCGTGGTCGATCATGTCGATCCCGACACCTTCAGGGCCTCTCGCTTCCATCATCGCCGGCGTGTCCTGCGCGACGACTACCAGTTGCCTGGCCGTCGGCGCATCGATCAGCGGATCGTTCGTCGAGAGCGCGTTTGCCGATCGCTGGAACGGCACCACATGGTCGAGCGTCGCCGGCCCGGCGGTCGCGGGTGCGCAAAGTGATGCGCTGTCGCAAGTCGAATGCAAGTCCGCGAAGAGTTGCGTCGCGGTCGGCGACTCGGGATCCGCTCCCCTCACCCCGGGCGGGGCCGAGACGCCGCTCATCGCACGCTGGAACGGCAGCCGATGGTTGAATGTGCCGAGCGCGACTCCATCCGGAGCGAAGCTCGCCGCGCTCGTCGGCATCTCCTGTTCGAGCATCGGCCGTTGTGCCGCGGTCGGGACCTTCGCCAATCCGACGTCGGGGGGCGACGACCCCCTCGCCGAACGTTGGGACGGCACCGTCTGGTCGGTGGTACCGGCCGCGACTCGACCCGGCCCGCGGATCGCGATCCTCTCCGGCGTGTCGTGCGTCACGTCGGACAGCTGCCTTGCCGTCGGCGAATCGCCGTCCGGCGCACTATCGGAACGGTGGAACGGTACGAGCTGGTCGATCGTGCCTTCCGCAGCTGCGCCGGCGGGCCAGTTCGGATCGCTGACCGCTATTTCGTGCGCGAGCAGCTCTGCGTGTTACGCCGTCGGGGACGACTCCGGCATGAAGGGTGCCGTGCCGTTGGCGGAACGCTGGGACGGCACCACCTGGTCGGTCACCCCGATCCCCAAGCCGGCAACAGGAGCCGACAGCGTCTTGGCGAGCGTGTCATGCTCGGACGCGGACAACTGCATGGCAGTAGGAAGCACGGTCGAGCTCGGTATCACAACGATTGACATCAGCCCGCTGATCGAACGTTGGGACGGCGCTCACTGGTCGATCGTCGCCGGCGTTGTCCCGGGCGGCGCGCACGAGCCCACACTGTCGGGAGTGTCGTGTCCTTCGTCGGACGATTGCGACGCGGTCGGCTCCTACCTCGGCAACGACGGCCCGAGCGCGCTCATCGAACACTGGAACGGAACGAGCTGGTCCGACATCACAAGCCCCGAGCCGGCCGGCACCCTCGGAGCGCAGCTTTCAGCCGTGTCATGCCCGACCGCCGGAAACTGCACCGCGGTCGGAACGACCGACGCGTTCGACGGGCAACACACCCTCGTCGAGCGATCCGTTGCCGATGCCTGGTCGATCGTCGCGAGCCCCAACGTGGCCGGACAAGACTCCAACCTGCTCAGCGGCGTGTCGTGCGCGACCCCGAACGACTGCACCGCCATCGGTATCTCACAAAACGCCACGAGCGGGGTCACGTTGGTCGGGGGTTCAGAACTCGGCAACGTCCTCACCGAACACTGGAACGGTAACCGCTGGACGGTCCTGCCGAATCCGACCGTGCCCGACGCCACCAACGTCGTCCTGAACGGCGTATCGAGCCCGCCGGACCACTCGTGCATCGCCGTGGGATTCCTCATCCAACCTGGCACCGGTATCGAACAAGCACTCGCCGAGAAACTCAACTGAATCCGGCGCGTTCGGGCGGACGTGTCGTCGTCCGGCGCGGGTGACGGGACACTCAGCGCCGACAGGTCGACCATGACTCACGCAACATTGAACGCGGTCGAGACACCGCGCGGTGCGCACGCTGCGGCCCTGGAACGCGAGGACGGCCGCGACGCAGTCGCGGCTTCTGTCATCGTCCGGGCGGGCCTGTCACGGGTGGGGACCGGTGGGTGCGCCGGCACCTCCGATCACACCACGCGCATCAGCCACACCATCCCGTCGAGTGACTCCTGCAACGGATATTGGTCGGCGTGCACGACCCCCGTACGATGAATTCGACGTTCGTCCATAGTGTGCGCCGCGGTCCCTGAACATGCGGTCGGGCCGCTGCGGTAGAATTTTTTCGTCTTCGACGAACGTGTGCGTCGCGGCGTTTCGTGGTGCGCGTGTTGGTCGGCCGTTTCCCCCAAGTTGGGGTCGCGTTGTGCGACGTGGGAGGGGCGATGGGAGGCAGCGATCGCGCCGCGCGCAGCGCGCGGCGAGTCGGGCGGACTCTGGCTGTCGTTGTGATGGCGGGGATCGTCGCAGTTGCGGGTCCGGCCGCGGTGTCGGAGGAGGGACGGACTGCGAGCGTCGCCCCGGCCGCGGCGCCGGGCGCACCGAGCGCGCCTCGGCTGCCGGTCGCGGCGCCCGCGAACGGTGAAGCGCGTCTGAGTTGGGTGGCGCCGTCGAGCAGTGGGGCTTCGGCGGTTACGAGCTACGTCGTGACGCCGTACCGGGACGACGTCGCCGGCCGGCCGATGCTGTTTCGGTCACGTTCGACCCGCCAGATCGTGTCCGGCCTGACGAACGGCAAGAGCTACTCGTTCACGATCGCGGCCCGTAGCCGCGCGGGGACGGGCCCGAAGTCAACGCTGAGCGCACCGATCACCGTCGGTGCGCCGACCGCACCATCGAAGGTCACGGTACGTCCCGGTGACGGTCGGGCCGAGGTGTCGTGGGCGGCGCCCAGTTCAAATAACGGATCGGCGATCACGGCCTACCTCGTCACCTCCTACCTGAACGGTGTCGCGCAAACGCGCCTCACGTTCGAGTCCGCAGCCGACAGCCAGACGGTCGGGGGGCTGGGCGGCGGCGAGCGGTACACGTTCCGGGTCGCGGCCCGCAACGCCCGAGGTGCGGGCCCCGCCTCGGCGCCATCGAAGACGTTCGTCGTGAAGGCCGTGCCCGACACGCCGCCGCCGGCGCGCGGATACTTCTCCATACTTCCGCCCGGATCTGCGCTTCCCTCTGACGCGGCCTGCGCGGCCCGCGTCAACGTCTCGTCGTGGGAGCCACGCGCCGACAATGACGTCGCGAATCACACCGTGGCAGCACAACCCAACACGCTCGGCAACTTCAGCCAGTGGAACACGACGTGGAACGCGACCTACAAGCCGCGCATCACCGGGAACTACACCGGCACGACCGACGAGATCATCCAATGGGCCGCCTGCAAATGGGGCTGGTCCGACAACGTGGTACGAGCCCAAGCGGTGGTTGAGTCCAACTGGTATCAGTCGATGGTGAGCGACTTCGTCGCACGTTCGGCCGGCCACTGCACGTTCGACTATGTGGGCGACCCGTGCCCAACATCGTTCGGGATCATCCAGGTGAAGTGGTACTACCACCCGGCCGTCAGCTCTTCGTCGTCGCCGCAGTCGAGCTACCCGCAGATCAAAACGTCAACCGCGTTCAATCTCGATCTCGAGCTCGCCGAGCTTCGCGGCTGCTACGACGGCATGAGCACCTATCTCGGCAATACCCGCGGTGACCTCTGGGGCTGCATCGGCTACTGGTACTCAGGCGCCTGGCATTCACCCGGCGGTGACGCCTACGCGGCCCAGGTGCAGTCCGAACTGGCCGCCAAACCGTGGCTTACCTGGCCCGACCAAAGCGGCAATCCCGCGCCCTAACCGCCTGCCGCGACGCCGCCGCGTCGAACTCCGAGACCGACCCGCGCGGAATCCTCGACGACCCGAGATGTCGGCGTGACCGTCTTCGGCCACGTCCGGCGGTCGTCCGAGTCCGGACGTCACTCGGGCACGCGCGACCTCGACATCGGGACGAGCGACCATCAATGGGAACGACGTGCGCTATTTGGGGTCGTCGTCGCCGGCGCCGTCAGCAGCCACGGGGATCCGTTCATCGTCGCGTTCGTCCTCCGGCGGAACCAGCGCGAGCACTGCCGGATCGCCGTATGCCCGACCGATGGTCGGGAGGTTGGCGACGGTCGGGCGTGACGAATAGTCCACCCGAGGTGGGCGACGGGCACGCGTTCGACGGCTCGCTCGTGCCGCCGGGTTGGGCGGACGCCGCCGGCGCGCGCTGGTCGCGGGTGGCTCCGACAGGATTCGAATGTGGTCAGTCGAGCCGCTCAGCGCGTGCAGCGGGGGCTCCGCCGGAAGCTGCGGATGCTCCGCGAACCCGCGCAGGGTGTCGAGCGCACGTCGATACTCCAGAATCGGATTGCGTGCCCGCGGTCGGAGACGAAAGAACGCCGTCAGTCCGATAATCAACGCCGCAGCGACGCCGACGGCGAGCAACCCGATCATGACCACGATGACATCCTCTTCCGAGGCGCGATGGTCGACGAACCATACCTTTCGTCGTCGACGCGCGCACGTCGCGTGTCGCCCGTTCGCACCGACCTCTGTGTGTCGCAGATCGGGCTGCGCGCGTTGAGCGCCCTGCGCAGCTCCTCACCGGACGGTTGCCGTTTCGAAGCGTGCTCGACGAGTCGGGGGACCAGATTTCGTTGGCGGTCGCCCACGACGAAACAACTCGTCGGGTCGTACCGACACCTCCGACCGGCTCGCCCACGCGACAGAGGCCAGGCCAGGAATTGCTCGCGGATCGGCACCGCACAACGCTCCACTCTTCGAGATCCACTTCGTCCATTTCAGTTGTCGAGGTGATCTCGGGGCCGTATGTCATTGGACACGGCGGACGGTCATGGCCATCTTTGCGGTGAATGGGAGACGGACACGGCGTCGCGAGACCGTGTTCGACGAAGCAAACGTGACGGTCAGTTCCCGATCTGCCGGTCGACGTTTCCGGGGGCTGGCGCGCGCTGCTCGAGCGCGGCGATTCGTCGTTCGAGTTGGTCGAGGCGATCGCGCAGCCTCTCGATTTGTTCGCCTTCGGCGACGCGCCGCTGCGCGCTGCGGCGAAGTCGAGGAGACGCTTCAGCCCGCGCCGCGACCGTGGTCAAGGGCACAAGCCGTTGCTGGCCGTGTGGTCCGTAGACAAGTCGGGACGGGATCTGTCCGGTCCGGTACCAGTTCCGTAACGCGGCCCGCGACACGCCGGTGTCGGCTGCCGCCCGCTCGAGTGTCACCCAGTCAGAACCTTCGAGCTGAGCAGCAAGCTCAAGTTCGACCTCCCAGGCATCGAGTCGATCCTCCCAGTCCATCATCCCTCCTCCCCTCCCTATTAATAGCATGGTATTGACAGGGTAGACGGCGAGGTTCAGCTTGGGCGCATGTTCGAACGATTTACCGACAAAGCCCGTCACGTCGTCGTCCTCGCCCAGGAAGAGGCCCGGGGATTCCAACACAACTACATCGGTACCGAGCACCTCCTGCTCGGCGTGCTCGGCGAGCCCACCGGGATAGGCGGCCGGGCACTGACGGGCTTTGGCCTGTCGTTGCCCGACGTGCGCGAAGAGGTCCTGGCCCGGATCGGTCCGGGCCAACAGCGACTCGATGGGCACATTCCCTTCACCCCACGCGCGAAGAAGGTCCTCGAGTTCGCCCTGCGGGAGGCGATCGCCCTCCAACACAATTACATCGGTACCGAGCACGTGCTGCTCGGACTCGTCCGCGAAGGCGACGGCGTCGGCGCCCAGATCATCGCTGCGCACGCGCCAGAACCCGTCGCGGTCCGGGTCCGCATGGCCGTCCTCGATCTTTTGCCGACCGCGTCGGTCGAGCCGGGCCGCCGCTGGCTGCGCCGACAACACGCCAGGTCCGCCGGCGACGAGACCGCTTCCGCGCAACTTGACACGACACCGGCCGCGGACACGACGCTGAGCGAAGCGGCCCGCCTCGCGGGATCGCATCCCGTCGGGTCTCAGCATCTGCTGCTCGCCGCGCTCGCCGACCCCGACAGCGCCGCGGCGCGGGTGCTCACCACACTCGGCGTCGACCTCGACCAGGCGAAAGACGCGCTGCGGGCCGTCGATATCACCGGAACCAGCGACGAATCGCCACAAGACGCCGGCCGCCGTTCCATGCGCATCCGTGCGACGGAAACACAGGTGACGGTCGAAGCGACCGATCCGGCGCTTATCCATCTCGCCCGAGCTGCGATCGACGCGCTCGCCGACGAGGCCGAAGATCCCGACACCATCCGCGGCGACCTCCCGCTCAGCGTGAGCGTCGGGAATGTTTGGCGCGCCCTGTACGACAGTCTCGACGACATCCGCCGACGCGCCGTGATGAGCACCGATTCGCCACCTGCACCACCTTCGGCGAACCCACCCCGCGCCGAGCGCGGTCGATCGACCGGCGCCGACTGACACGTCCCGGGCATCGACACGCCTGGCGACCGATTGGTGTTCGACGGATCCGCCGACGAGCGTCACACGCAGGGCACGGCGTGTCGGGTCCGACCGCCAGAGTGCTGGCGGTTGCGTGCTCGGTGACGTCCGTCGCGCCATGATGTCCGGCCATGGGCGCACGCGAAGCATCCACGATTGACGCCGGCCTCGACGAGCGGGTCGGGACGCTCGCTCGGTTCTTGGTGGATTCGGGCCAGTTCGTGCCTGGTTTGGTCGTAGGCGACGACGGGCGGGCCCGGTCATGGTGGTGGCCGCTCGTCGCGGCGCGCGACTGCGGGTACGTTGCCTCGCTTTGCTCGGATGGCTCAGTCGACACCCAGCGCGACGTTGCTGGGCGCCTTGCCGGAGCAGTTGATGCGCTCGTTCGGGAGCGTCTGGGCAGACCGGGCACCAGGCTTGCGCCATCCCGGTCGGGGCGGCGCACGATTCCGCACGAGTGGCTGCATTCGCTCGGCGCGACCGACCCGTGGCTTTCGCGAACGCTTGATGTCGACAAACTCCGCGCGTTCGAGCGTGCGGTGGGGGAGTGGGTCGCGTCTGGGGTCGCGTCAAGCGGTCGGGTCAGGCTTTGCGTGCGGCTTCGGGAGCCCGACAACGCCGCCGAAGACTGGTCGGTCGAACTCCTCGCCCAAGACGCTGACGACCCGAGCATGCTCGTCGCCGCGGCGCGTGTGTGGGACGGGAGCGCTCCGCTCGGTCCCCTGGCATTTGAGGAGTTGTTGCGCGGAGTCGGTCGGTTGGTGCGGCTCGCGCCGGAGTTCGTCTCGATGCTCGACGAGCCCGAGCCGGATGGCGTCAACCTCGAGGCGTCGTCGGTGGTCGCGTTCGTACACGAGCGCGCCGCGACGTTGACCGAAGCCGGCATCGGCGTGCTGCTGCCGGCGTGGTGGGCGGGTCGGCGGCGGGTCGGGTTGCGGGTGAAAGCCTCCAGTCGGCGCGGCGCGAGTTCAGGTGCGGTGGTGGCGGGCGGCGTCGGAATGGACGCACTCGTTTCGTTTCAGTGGGAGGCGGCGCTCGGCGATCGACGCCTCACCCGCGCCGAGTTGCGCACGCTCGACGCGGCGGCGACTGCCAAGCAGGAACTCGTGCAGATCCGAGGCGAGTGGGTGGAACTGCGCGCCGACGACCTCGACGCGGTGCGCGCCAGGGTCGGTCAACGCGGCGAAGCGAGTGTCGCTGAGGTCTTGCGAGCCGCGCTCGGGCTCGATGGACTCGGCGCTTCCGACGATGTGGAGATCGCCGGCGTCGATGCGACCGGCTGGCTCGGCCGGCTGTTGGACGACACGCTGCATGCGACCGTGACCCCGATCGCGACACCGCCGACCTTCGCCGGAATGCTGCGCCCGTATCAAGAGCGCGGGGTCGGATGGCTCGCGTTTCTCGGCCGGCTCGGCCTGGGTGCCTGTCTCGCCGACGACATGGGACTCGGCAAGACGGCCGAGCTGATCGCCTCGATTCTCGCCGAGCCCGCGGACGGCCCGGCGCTGGTCGTGTGTCCCGTGTCGGTACTCGGGAACTGGCAGCGCGAGCTTGCGCGGTTCGCTCCGAGCCTCGCAGTCCTCGTCCATCACGGTCCTGACCGTTTCACCGGCCATCGAGTTTCGTTCGCGAAACGGGCTCGCCGCGCGGACGTGGTGTTGACGACCTATTCGTTAGTTGCGCGTGACATCGAACAACTCGTCGAGGCGGAGTGGACGCGTTTGGTGCTCGACGAGGCGCAGCAGGTGAAGAACCCCAGCGCGGCGCAGACCCGCGCCGTGCAACGCATTTCGGCGCCGCGGCGTGTCGCGCTCACCGGCACGCCGGTCGAGAACCGTTTGTCGGAGCTGTGGTCGATCATGCATGTACTGAACCCCGGCCTGTTGGGCTCGGCGCGATCGTTCCGTGAGCGCTTCGCGATCCCGATCGAGCGTGAACAGGATGCGCAGACCACCGCACGGCTGCGCCGGATCACCGCGCCGTTCGTGTTGCGACGACTGAAAACGGACAAGACGATCATCGATGACCTTCCGGACAAGATCGAAACGACCGAGGCGTGCCCGCTCACCCGCGAGCAAGCGACCCTCTACCAGGCGGTCGTCGACAACCTCGTCGAGGCCTCTGAACAGGCGGAGGGCATGAGTCGACGGGGGCTCGTGCTGGCTGGACTCACGCGGCTCAAACAGGTGTGCAATCATCCCGCACACTTCCTGCGCGACGGCTCGGCGCTCGCCGGCCGATCGGGCAAGCTGACCCGGACCGAAGAGCTCATCGACGAGATCCTGTCTGAAGATGACAAGGTGCTGTGCTTCACCCAGTTCGCGGAGTGGGGTGGGATGCTCGCGCCACACCTTCGGCGACGCTTCGGTGTCGAGGTGGGCTGGCTGCACGGCCGGGTTCCGCGTCGCAAACGCGACGACCTGGTCGCCAGCTTCCAACGTGACGACGGACCGCCGGTGCTCCTCGTCTCACTCAAAGCCGGCGGGACCGGATTGAACCTGACGGCGGCGACGCATGTCATCCACCTCGACCGGTGGTGGAATCCGGCAGTCGAGGATCAGGCGACCGACCGTGCGTATCGCATCGGACAGCAACGCACCGTCCTCGTGCACAAGCTTGTGAGCCGCGGCACGGTCGAAGAGCGGGTCGACGCGATGATCTCGGCGAAGCGTGCGCTGGCCGAACAAGTGGTCGGTGCCGGCGAAGCATGGATTACCGAACTGTCGACGAACGATCTCCGAGAGCTCGTCGCGTTGCAGCACGACGCCGTGGAGCTGTAATGGCACGTCGACGCTGGGACGATCCGTGGCAACGCTACGCCGAGTCGGTACCCCTTCCTGTCGACCATGGGCTCGCGACATCGAAGCAGCGCGGTGCGATGGCCGCGACGTGGTGGTCGCAACGGTTTGTCGATGTACTTGAGTCGTACGGTCTCGGCACGCGCATGCGGCGCGGACGGCGGTACGCGCGGGCGGGCCAGGTGCTTTCCCTCGACGTGCAGACCGGAATGCTCGTCGCGCAAGTGCAGGGATCGCGCCCGACGCCGTACGTCGTCACCGTCGCGTCGGCGCCCCCATCGCCCGATCAGTGGGTGACGCTCGACGCGGCACTCGGATCACGCGTCGGGTTCGTCGCCCAGCTGCTGGCCGGCGAGGTGCCGCACGACCTCGAAGATGTGTTCCGGACCGCGTCGGTCGAGCTGTTCCCCGGTGCCTGGTCAAAACTTGATGCTCGCTGCAACTGTCCCGACTGGGAGAGTCCGTGCAAGCACATCGCAGCGGTGCTCTATGTGTTCGCGGATCGGCTCGACGGCGACCCGTGGCTGCTGCTCTCCTGGCGGGGACGCAGCCGAGAACAACTGCTCGAGCCGCTCCGTGCCCGCGCCGGCGGGAACGCCGAGCCGGCGTCCGGATCGGCTATCGCGCCGTGGTGGCCGTTCGGACACGGCCAACGGCTGCCCAGCGGTCTGGACCTGTTCCCGGAGGTTTCGTTCAGTCGAGCGCCAGATCCGCCGGACGCGGTGCTGCGCCGACTCGAGCCGTTCGAAGTCGAGGTTGGGGGCGCCCTCGTCACGGATTTGTTGTCGCGTGCCTACGAGACGGTGTGCGGCCCGGATACCGAGCCCCCGGCGCGGACCGAGGCTCGGTCCGAACGTCGGCGTGATCGGTGATCGCCGCAACCGAACACCGAACCGGGCGCCCGAGTTGCGCGGTCCCCGTCGAGCGTGCAATCACCAACGCCCGGCACGACTGCACCGATCGTCGCAGGTTCGGTCGCGGTATCCGCGTCGTGATCATCGAAATCGCTGCAATCGCCGAGGATGTCCACAGAATCGAGTGGTCCCTCGATCGCTGCACGATGCTGGCGAGCATTCGTCCAGGCGTGCCGGGGTCAACCGCTGCGTGGCAGTCGCGTGTGCCGACGATGGTGGAGACTGCCGACACAGTGATGCGACGAACGGTCACGGCTCGAACGACATGAGCTTCGCTCCGGGCTACCGTCGAGTACCCCCCGCGCTCGTCGGGTGTTGGCGCATCCCCAACCTGAACCTGCGGGTCGGCATCGCCGAGCCCGATTTCGAGGTCGTCGCTTCCGTCGACCCGAATGCGCACCACCGAACGTGCGGGTCGGCCGATGCTCGTGCGGCCAACCTCCGGCAGGTCGATGCCGTTCGAGCCTGCGACCGCAGGCACGGCTGAGCTGCCCGTGGGCACCCGCGATCGTCACGCTCGAAGCGCACGGCGCCCGACCGAGCATGGAGGCGCCCGCGAGTGGGCCGGGGCCGGGCCCCCGTGGACATCCAAGAAGCGGTTTGGCTACCTGGCTGGGCTGGTGGTCGCCGGACTCCTCGTGTACGCAGTTGTTGTCGCCAGCGGCGGGCTACGCGACGCAATCCACCAGCTGCGCCACGCGTCGCTCGGCTGGCTCGCACCCGCGCTGGCCCTCGAGATATGCAGCTACGCGCTGACCGGACTGATGCTGCGTATCCTCCAAGGAGACGACGGCTCACTCGCGTGGTCGACGACCGTACGAGTTGCGCTGGTCGTGTGGGGCCTCGGCAGTCTGCTGCCTGCTTCGCCGGCTGAGGGCATCGCCATGTCGGTGGCCGAACTCCGACGTCGAGGTGTCGACCGTCAGCACGCGCTCACGATGTTGCTCCTCGCAGGCTGGTTCCAGTTTTGGGCACTGGTCCTCACGGCTGCGGCCGCCGCGGGCCTGGTCGACGCGGTTGGGCATCCGGACCCAGTCGACGGGACCCGTCTGGTCATCGCCGCGGTGGTCCTGACCGCCATCGCGGTGACCGCAGCGTTCCTCGCCCGCCGACCTATCACAGGCAAAGTCGTGGCCGAAGCCATCTGGTGGATCCCCCATCACCGCAAGATGACACGCGACGAGCTGCGTGCCGCCGGCGCCGACGCGCACACCCGCATCGTCCGGCTGCTCGGCCCGCCAGTTCATCGGATCGGAATCGGGTTGGCCGCCGCCGGTACATGGATCACCGATGCTGCATGTTTGTGGACGGCGTTGCACGCCGCGCATGCCCACGTCCGCTTCAGTCTCGTCGTCCTCGCCTACGTCGCCGGCACCGTCGCTTCGTGGGTGCCGCTCCTGCCCGGGGGACTCGGCGCGGTCGAAGTCGCAGTGCCCGCCGTCCTGCATCACTTCGGTGTCCCCTTGACCGTCGCGCTCGCCGGAACGCTGCTGTGGCGAGGGCTATCGCTGTTCCTGCCCGCAATTGGCGGTGCGTTCGCCTACGGCAGTCTCCGAGCCGAACACCCCGTCGCCGACTCCGGCCCCGCGCCCGAGCTGCCGCCCGACTCCGCCTGACTGCAGGCGCGGTTCGCGAACCACGCCGAGGTGCACGTTCAAACGGCGTCGTGCTGCGGTGAGTTGCCTCCAGCCACCGACCGCAGAGCTCACACAGAACTGTCCGACGACGCAGGGGTCGCGGCGCGAGCTTGCCGCGGCGTTGACACTTGAGTCTTTCCCGCACGCGACGAATAACAGGGTCGGCGTCGCACACGGTCCACGAACCGTCTCCGAAACTGGACGGTTCGCGGGATCATGCCGGTGTCGCGCACCCGAGACTCGCATCGCGAGTGACGTCTGGCGGCGAGATTGTTGCGACTTGACCTGACCCTGCAGGGAGCACCTGGACAACGGGACGTCAGCTCGTACACTCCGCCCCCGTGGACGGCTCAGAGCTCCCGCGCTTCGACGGCCGCGTCGTGCTCGTCACGGGCGGCTGTCGAGGGATCGGTCGCGGGATCGCGTCACGTTTCTCCGAAGCTGGCGCGCACGTCGCGATCTGCTGCCGGCACGAGCCCGAAGACCTCCCGTCCGGGTGGCTGTTCGTCGGAGCCGACGTGCGCGAACCGGATCAGGTCGATGCGGTGATCGCAGCCACGACCGATCGTTTCGGCTCGCTCGACGTGCTGGTCAACAACGCCGGCGGCTCGCCGCCGGCCGACACCGCGGCCGCGTCGCCCCGTTTCACGGCCGGAATTATCGCCCTGAATCTCACGGCCGCGCTGGTGACCGCGCAGAAGGCCAACGCGGTGATGCAGGGCCAGGAGCGCGGCGGCAACATCGTGAATATCGCGAGCGTGAGCGGTATCCGCCCCTCGCCGAGGACCGTGGCCTACGGGGCGGCAAAGGCAGGACTGCTCAACGCCACACAAACGCTCGCCGTCGAGTTCGCGCCCAAGGTTCGCGTCAATGCGGTCGTCGCCGGCTACGTCGTGACCGAGCAGGCGCACCTCTTCTACGGCGACGACGAAGGGGTGCGCGCCGTCGGAGAAACCGTCCCGCTGGGCCGCATGGCCGACCCGACCGACGTCGCCGACGTCTGTCTGTTCCTCGCGTCGCCGCTTGCCCGCTACGTCACCGGCGCGCAGGTGCTCGTGCACGGCGGCGGCGAGCTTCCGACCTATATCGCAGCGGCGAAAGGGACCTCGTCATGACCGGTCGACTCGAAGGCAAGGTTGCGTTGGTGACGGGCGCCGCGTCGGGTATCGGCGCCGCCTGTGCCGAAAGATTCTCCGTCGAGGGCGCGCGAGTCGGCGGGATCGACATCGCGATTCCTGCGTCGCATCCATGCGCAGCGTTCGCGTCGGCCGACATTCGTGACGCGGTGTCGGTCGACGCGGCGGTCGCCGGCATCGTCGCGGATCTCGGACCGGTCGACGTGTTGGTCAATGCGGCCGGTGTCTCGAGCTTCGGGACCGCCGACACGATCGACGAAACCGAATGGAACCGCGTGCTCGACATCAACCTCAAAGGGACGTGGCTCGTCTCGAAAGCCGTGCTCCCGGCCATGGTGGCACGCGGCGCGGGGAGCGTCGTGAACCTCGCGAGTGTTGAGGGCGTCGAGGGCGGCCAGGCGCAGACGGCCTACAACGCGTCGAAGGGCGGTGTCGTCCTGCTCACACGCAGCATGGCGGTCGATTACGGACCCAACAACGTGCGCGTCAACTGCCTGTGCCCGGGCATGATCGAAACCCCGATGACGGCACCGCTGAAACAGGGTGGGTTACGCCCGGTCCTCGAGTGGTTCGAGGCCCAACATCTGCTCGGACGGACCGGCAAACCGCAAGAGGTTGCCGCGGCCGCGCTGTTCCTCGCGTCCGATGATGCGTCGTTCGTCACCGGCCACGCGCTCGCCGTCGACGGCGGCTACCTCGCGGGGCGTCGCTTCCCGGGAGTTCTGTGAACAAGCCGGCCAGGCGCAGATCGCAGGGCCGGACCGTCGCGCGGAGATGTCGGCTCGGAGATCGGGCCGCGAGGTCACGGATGCTGACTGCTGACTGACACGACTTCGCCGGTCATGTACGACGCGAGATCTGACGCGAGGAACACGATGACGTTGGCGACCTCCCACGGCTCGGCCGCGCGCCCGAACGCTTCCTGTTCGGTGAGTTGCGCGAGGAGTTCGTCGGTTGTGACCTTGGCGAGATGCGGGTGCATAGCCAACGACGGAGCGACCGCGTTGATCCGCACGCCCCGCTCGGCGGCTTCGATCGCTGCGCAGCGGGTCAGTGCCATCACGCCCGCCTTCGCCGCCGCGTAGTGCGTCTGGCCCTGCTGCGCCCGCCAGCCGACCACCGATGCGTTGTTCACGACTGCGCCCGACCCGCGCGGACCCATGTGCCGCAGCGCGGCTCGCGTCATCCGCATGGTGCCGGTGAGTGTGACGTCGAGCACCGAGAACCACTGTTCGTCCGTCATCTCGTCAAGACGGGCTGTGCCGCCGAGACCGGCGTTATTGACGAGCACGTCGAGATGCCCGAACGTGGCGAGCACGTCGGCGAAGCATCGGTCGACGTCGTCTTGCGCGGTCACGTCGGCGAGCACGGCGTGCGCGCCGATCGCGTCGGCCGACTCGCGCAGCCGGCGTTCGTGGATGTCGGTGATCGCGACGCGTGCGCCCTCTTCGGTGCAACGTTTGGCAGTCGCGAAGCCAATGCCGGTTCCTGCGGCGGCCGTGACCAGCACGGTCTTGCCGGCAAGCAGGCCGCGGCCGGGCGGGTAGTCGGGCCCGTTCGTCATTTCGGCTCCTTGGGAAGGCCGAGCGCCCGTTCCCCGATGACGTTGCGCTGAATCTGATTCGAGCCGCCATAGATGGTGTCCGCCCGGCTGTACAAGAACAAGCCTCGCAGCGAGTCGTCGTCGCCGGCGATTCCCGCGGGACCGCACACGTCGACCGCGAGTTCACCAAGCCCGCGGTGGAAGCTCGCCCACAAGAGCTTGTGGATCGACGTCGCCGGCGTGACAGTCCCGTGTTCGAGCGCCGGCAGGGTGCGCAGCGCGTGATATCGCATCACCCGCAACGTGATCCATGCCTCGGCGAGGCGTTGTCGCAGAACCGGATCGGAGGCGGCGCCGGTCGAACGCGCAAGGTCGGTGATCGTGCGCAGTTCCTGTTCGAACGCGAGCTGCTGGCCGAGGGTCGACGCGCCCCGTTCGAACGCCAGCGTGCCCATTGCCACGCGCCAGCCGTCGTCGACTTCGCCGACCACGTTCGCGGCCGCGGTTCGTGCCCCGTCAAAGAACGTCTCGTTGAACTCCGAATGGCCGGTGAGCTGGACGATCGGGCGGACCTCGATTCCAGGCTGGCGCATCGGCACTAAGAGGTACGACAGGCCCTGGTGTTTCGCGGCGTCGGGATTCGTACGGGCGAGCACGAAGATCCATTGCGCCCAGTGGGCGAGCGATGTCCATACCTTCTGGCCGGTGATGACCCACTCGTCGCCGTCGAGCACGGCGCGGGTCTTGACGTTCGCGAGGTCCGAGCCGGCGTCGGGCTCCGAGTAGCCCTGGCACCAAATCTCGGTTCCGCGCAGGATCCCGGGCAGTACGGCGCGCCGCTGGCCGTCGGATCCGAAATGCACGATGGTCGGACCGAGCAGACCCTCCCCGACGATCCCGACGCGTCCGGGCCCACGCGCTCGTGCGTACTCCTCGAAGAAGATCATCTGTTCGACGAGCGAGGCGCCGCGACCGCCGTGCTCGGCCGGCCACCCGAGCCCGATCCATCCATCCCGGCCGAGTTCTTGTTCCCACGCCCAACGTTCGTCGAAGCACTCGTGCTCGTCGCCGGGTCCGCCCCGACCGCGCACCGTCGCGAACGGTCCGCCGAGCCGGTCGGTGAGCCAAGCACGCGCGTCGACGCGGAACTGCTCCTGCGCGGGAGTGAAATGCAGGTTCAACCGGCGGCACGGTACCAAAGCCGTACTCGTATGCTCTGCGCAACGAACTCGTGAGCGTGACCCGAGCGGCCAGCGGCCGCGCAGCGGCAGAGAGCGACGAACCCACCATGCAAGCAACTGGAATCGCGCTGGTAACGGGGTCCGGGCGGGGTATCGGGCGTGCGGTTGCGGTCGAGCTCGCACGGCGTGGCTTCGAGGTGGTCGCAACGATGCGCGATCCGGCCGACGGTGCCGGCCTCGCGGCCGAAGTCGGCGATGGGGCCAAGATCCGGGTCGATCGACTCGACGTGAATGACGCGTCGACGATGAACATGCCGGCCGGCCTACGCGTGCTGGTCAACAACGCCGGCGTCGAGAGCGACAACCTTCCACTCGAAGTGATGTCGGCCGCAGCGTGGCGGGCGATCTTCGAAACCAACGTGTTCGGGCTGGTCGAGGTCACGAAGCACGCCATCCCGCGGATGCGAGACGCGGGGGGCGGAGTGATCTGCAATGTCACCTCGTCGTCGGTGCTTGCTCCGGTGCCGTTCCTCGGCGCGTACCGATCGAGCAAGGCCGCGGTGAGTGCCATCGGCGAATCGTTACAGGCGGAAGTAGCCAACTTCGGGATTCGGGTGCTTGAGATCATGCCCGGCCCGATCGAGACCGACATGCTCGTCACGTCCGACAAACCCGCGGCCGCGATCGAGCACGAGCGGTACCGCGCGCAGGCCGAAACGCTTTGGGCGGGCCGGCAACGTATCCGCGACATGTACACACCCGCGCCCGAAGCGGCCCGCCGCATCGCCGACGCCATCCTCGACGACGACGCGCCCCTGCGCGTGGGCTGCGACAACATGAGCGAAGGCATGCTCTCCGCGTGGCGCAACGCGACGTCCGACGAAGCCTGGATGCGACCCCTGCTCGCGTCGTTCGCCGGACACGACTAACGGACATGTCGTGATCACCGGTGTCGCACACACCGCCCTGTGCGTTCCCGACGTCGAAGCGGCCGTCGCGTGGTACCGCGATGTGCTCGGACTCATCGTGCTGTCGCCGCCGTACCAGATCGAAGGTCCGGACATCGAGCGCGATATGGGCGCGCTGGTGCCGTCACCGGTGGTGGTGAAGGCCGCGATCATCGGGGTCCCGGACGGCAGCGACCGGGTCATCGAAATGATCGAGTATCCGAACGCTCCCGGTCGTGTTCGGCCAGCCGACGCCGCGGTGGTCGACTACGGCTTCACGCACGTTGCGCTGCTCTGCGACGACGTGATCGCCGCACGGGCCGACTACGAGGCGAAGGGCGTGCATTTCCTCGTGGAAGGCGTCGCGGATGTGGCCGGCCTACGAACGACTTGGATTGCCGACCCGTGGGACAACGTGCTGATCCTGGTGGAGAAAGTCCGCCGCCCTGACCGGCCGTACTTCAAGCAGTTCTAGCCCGGCAGCGCCATCGCGTCGCTCACAGCGGCGCCTCGAACTCGATCTCGTGGCGCACCGCGATGCCGTGGTTGCCGATTTCGGGGATCTCAGGCTTGATTGCCCGCGCCCGTGTGATCGCATCGCGCCGGAAGTCGGTCCAGTTCCAGCCCGCGCGTTGGTACATGCGGATCGCGTCGGTGTTGTCGTTGCTGGTGATGAGCCAAAGTCGAGACCAGCCTTCGCGCTGCGCGCGATCGACCACCGCTTCGAGCAGTGCGCTGCCGGCTCCCGCACCGCGGTAGGTGGTGACGAGCGCGACAAGTTCGGCGACGTCGCCGACCAGGTTCACGAGCGCGCAACCGATGGGTCGTCCGTCGTGCTCAACTGCGAAACCGTCGAGTAAAGACGCGTCTTCGATGATCTCCCCATGCGACACGATCTGAACGGAGCCAAACGCCGTCGTAATGATCTCGGCGATCCACTCTCGGTCGCTGGTGGTGACAGGGCGGACGTTCATCGGGCTCCCATCATGTCGGTTGGTGGAGAGGAGCTCGTCCCGGCATGCAATGTCGTCCTATTCGACCGCGCCCGAAGCCTTCAGTGCCTCGATCTCGGTGTCCGTGCAACCGAGCACGTCGCGCAGGACCCAATCGTTGTCTTGGCCCAACGTGGGTCCGGCCTGGTCATACCCGCTCGGCGCGTCGGACATGCGGAATCCGTTGCGCTCGTAGAGGCCCGACCCGAGGAATGCGTGCGTGTGCCGCTCGAAATGCTCCCGCTGCGCGAGTTGGGGATCGTCGTGGAGATCGCCGAAGTCCTCGACCGGGACAGCTTCGATCCCCGCGGCTTGCAGTTGGTGTGCGACGTCGCCGCGGGTACGCACGCTCGTGAACGCCGAGACCAGTTTCTCGAGCTCGTCCTCGCGGGCTTTGCGTTGCGCGAGCCCTGCGAACGGCTCCGCGTCGACTCCGAGGAGAGGTGCGAGCGCCGCCCAGTGCGCATCGGTCCAGCAGGCGATCGCAACCCATCGGTCGCCGAGGTCGCCTTCGGGCGCGCACGGAAACGCGCCGTGCGGCGCCGCGTGCGCGTGGCGGTTGCCGTCGCGCAGTCGGATGACGCCACCGACCTCGTAGTCGAGCAACCAGGGTGACAGCGACCAGTTCGCTGACTCGACCTGCGAGATGTCGAGGTATACGCCGCGGCCCGTATACCGGTGATACAGGAGCCCGGCGGCGAGCGCGGCTGCGACGAAGCGCGGCGCGAGCGAGTCGGTGATCGTGCCGTACGGGCCGACCGGTTCGCGGTCGGGCCAACCGGTCAGCGCGTTGTAGCCGCCCAGCGCCGCGCCCTGACCGCCGAAGCCCGGATAGTCCTTGTGCGGGCCCGTCTGACCGTTGAGGCAGGCACTGATCATCACGAGATCTGGTTTGATGACCGACAGTGTGTTGTAGTCGAGCCCGAAACCTTTCATCGCGCGCGGCGCGTAGTTCTCCGCGACGGCGTCGCTCCACTCCACGACGAGACGTTTCACGAGCGCGACCGCCTGCGGGTGCTTGAGGTTCAACGCGACGTTGCGCTTGCCGACATTGAGCCCGTCATACATGGCGGAGCCTTCGAGGCCATGCGGGTTGTTGGGCGACATCGCGTACATCCGCAGGAAGTCGGGTCGTGTCTTCGACTCGACGCGCAACACCGTGGCTCCGTGCTCGACGAAGTAGCGGGTCGCGATCGGCCCGGCCGCGCCCGAGCCGAACTCGATGATCTTGAGGCCTTCCCAGGCGCGCCGGCCCGGCGCACCTCCGGTGGCAGGCCGGCCAGCGGCTGAGAATGCCGCACGATCGACGACGCGTACGCCGCCGTCCGGTCGCACGGGCGCCACGTCGCCGCGGGCGGAGCCGGTCACCACGAACGACTGTGGGAAGCGGTCGACGTCGCCCACCGGGCCGAAGAAGTCGCGTGCCGCGAGCTGAGCCGACGCGTAGATCTCGCGCGGCGAGTTGGCCGGCGCAAGCATCAGGTTGGTGTCCACGGCGATGTCGTACAGCTCCTGCATCGTGTGGCGCGAGAAATACTCGGCGACGGGCCTCTCGATCGCCGCGAGGTCCTCGTCGGTGGCGGTGTTGTGATTGAAGTCGTTCCAGTCCCGGTTCAAGAGTGCGCCGGCAGGAACGCCGTCGTCGGCCACGAGCCTTGTCAGCATTTCGAGGCTCGGGACGCGAGCCTTGCCGCCCCGCAGGCCGAACGAGACGAATCCGTCGACGGTCGGCCAAATCTCCCGGGTGCGTCCAATGTTGGCGCCCCGCCGAGAGCCGCGAGCCCCGGTGTCGGGGAAGCGTGCGGGTGCGGCCATGTTGGCGACGAGGACGACCTCCTGCATCGAGAGGTCGACGCGCTGGGGGAGTCCGCTGGCCAGCGCGGTCATCGCCGCGAACGCCGCTTCCGGCCCCGAGTGGGCGTAACCGGTCGGCTCCGTGCACCGGATCGGCGCACGATCAGGGTCGCCGGTGCAGTACATGTTCGCCGAAGCCGCCATCACTCCCAGGTCGGATGCTGCCCAACCCGACCGTGGACCGTCCCCGCCGAAGGCTGAAATACGTACCCACACTGCCTGCGGGGCACGCGCCGGATCGAGCTGATGGGTGCCGGGAGCGCCGAGCTCGTCGACGACCACGTCGGCCTCCGCGAGCAAGGTGCAAAGCGCGGGGTCGTCGTCGCCGAGCGCGACCACCCGCTTGCCCGCGTTCCATGTCCGGGCGACATTGCCGGCGAGCGGGTCGCCCGTGGGGGGCACCACTCGCACCACCTCGGCGCCGAGGTCGCCGAGCACGCGTGTGGCGCGGGCGGACGGATCGCCACCCAGATCGAGGACCCGCAACCCGTCGAGCAACCGCTGCGCCATGCCGAAACCCTTCCGCGAGAACCTGACGGGGGCGTCAGTGTACGTGGCGGTCCGCGACGCGATCTTCGAGCCGGCGCTTCGCCCGGCACTCCAACCTGCCCCGACGGCGACTCTGCGCGGCCGTGAGCACCAACGCGGCGCGAGCCGCGCACGCAGACGCTCGACCGGCCCGGGCGACGAGGCCGAACCACCGCGAGATC
>Ga0182024_10001590_pt1 | contig 58133 bp, 54 predicted proteins | sample P32metaG_FD_120480 | JGI IMG/M metagenome (GOLD analysis project Ga0182024, IMG submission 120480) | Permafrost microbial communities from Stordalen Mire, Sweden - P3-2 metaG (Illumina Assembly) | ecosystem: Environmental > Terrestrial > Soil > Wetlands > Permafrost | place: Sweden: Stordalen...
AATGTGAAAGCGAAGTCAGGACTTAACAGAGCGATATTAGATCAAGGCTGGTGGGAATTCAGGCGGCAGTTGGAATACAAGCAGCAGTGGCGAGGCGGAAAAGTGATTGCTGTAAATGCAGCTAACACAAGCCTGAAATGTTCTGAGTGTCACCATAGAGCCAAAGAAAACAGAGTCAGTCAAGCAGATTTTAAGTGCGTCAAGTGCTATCACGAAGAACATGCAGACATGAATGCAGCACAGAATATTCTAGCGGCGGGGCGCGCCGTGCAAGCCTGTGGAGATATTATTAGGCAGACTGCTGCTTAAGCCCAGGAATCTCAACGTCCTTCAGGGCGGAGAGGACGTCAAATATAACATTCCAACTTTTTTCACCAAGTTCACGAAGCGAGTTATATTGACAAATGGTGACTAAAATGCTCGAGGATGCGGAGGCGATTCTTCCGCTCCCGGAAGGAGGAATCATGGTAATTGTCAGGACATCCACAGAGCGGGGGCGCAGCCAACTCGATTGGCTCGACAGTCAGCATACGTTTTCATTCGACCAATATTACGATCCGCAGCACATGTCTTTTGGTCCGCTGCGTGTGATCAATGAAGATGTCATTGAAGCCGGCGGTGGATTCGGCACTCATCCGCATCGCGACATGGAAATCATTACTTATGTGATCGAAGGCGAACTGAAACACCGAGACAGTCTCGGCAATGGATCTGTAATCAGACCCGGCGAAATTCAAAAGATGTCGGCCGGTACCGGCATCAAACACAGCGAGTTTAATGCTTCGAAGGAAAAGCCGGTGCATCTTTTGCAGATTTGGATTGTTCCGAAAACGCGAAATCTAAAACCGCGCTATGAGCAAGAAGCGTTCGAACTGAAACCGGGAGAACTGAGTCTTCTAGGGAGTGCCGACGGTGAAGGTCTGGTATCAATCGAGCAAGACGTAAAATTGTATGGTGCCCGCATGGAGCCTGGAATGAAGATTGCGCATGACCTGGCAGACAACTCAGATGCTTGGATTCAGATGGTAAAAGGCGCTTGTTCAGTCAATGGAAAGGAACTGGCAGCCGGTGATGGAGCTGCCATAACTCAAGGCGGTGAGATCATGATTTCGGCGAGGGAGTCGAGCGAGCTCTTGCTCTTCGACATTGCCAGAAATTGAGCAATCCAATCCAATCCACTCAATCAGAGAGATAGGCGCGTTATGCAGTCGAGATTTTCTACATCGTTTTGTCGCTATAGCTCCAGAGTGATAGGCCCATCTAGCCCCAGCTGTGACCCAATTGAGACAAAATCAGCCACACCTGAACATCCTTCAGTTGTATTTTCCGCAGAGTCTTTTTTGATTCGTTGATCAGGTTCATCACAAATGTCCTGATTGCCAGGCAGGCGACATCAGACCTTTCGATTCTTTCCGCATAAGCGTGCGCTTGTATTTCAATTTCAATCGGTGCAATCATCCCTCGCCCCTGCACAGACACAAGCCTGATACTCATTTCGTGCGCTTCGATCGTGCGCTCGCTGCAGGTAAGTTCTTTGGCGATAAACTCTCGAAGCCTGGCCGTATTCTCCTCCCAGACAGGGTAGCCTGACTGAACATGATTCTCGGATAGATAAATATTGACTGTAGGCATAAAGCTTATGAGCGCTAGCTTTTCTCCGCTGGCTCTCGCACAAACTGTTGCAGCGCTTCTTTCAGCTCGTCGAAAGAGTGATACCGGTCTTGCGGATCCTTTTCCAAACATTTGAAAATAATCTTCTTCATAATCGCCGGTATGGTGAGCTTGTCTAGCGGTGGTGGCATCTTTCCTCTATGCTGCATGAGCGTGTCAAAATGGTTGTTTCCTGTGAACGGATTGTCGCCATTTACGGCTGCGTACATGATGCATCCTAATGAGTAGATTTCGGATTCGATGGAAAGAATTCCTTGAAAGGCTGATTCAGGGCTCGTGCAAGAAGGGTCGCCATAAATGCTGGCAGTGCGCCCATCGGGCAACGGCGGCGCCGACCACTCGAGATTTCTAAACAATCGTTCGGCCAGACCAAAGTCGACGACTTTAGGGACCATCCCTTTTTGGTCCAGGGAGACGTACATGTTGCTGGGTTTCAAGTCATGATGCTCAACGCCCTCGGTCGTTGCATATTGAAGAGCTGAGCAAACATCGATAACAATTGACGCCACTACATATGGTTCCAAAGTCTTTCGCTCGATCAACAATTGACTTAGGTTAGGGCCATTGACTTTTTCTGTCACCAGGCATGGGATCACGTAAGGTTCAGCCTCTGCCTTTAGTGATGACACGGCGAATGTTCGGGCGATATTTGGATGTATCAGTTTTAGCGATTGCTTCGCTCCTGTGACAAATCGCTTAGCCGTTTTTCTGTCGTGGAGAAGACTCGGCTTCAGCACTTTTATCACAACCTCTTCTGAGGTAAAGCGGCTCATTGCTGCATAGACAGTTGTCAACGTGCCTTCGCCGATGAAATTCAGCACCTCGAAGTCGTCAGAGGTCCATATGGTTGGCGGGGCAATGGGTATCAGCAAAATGCCGCAATTGCGGCAGACCACCTTTGAGCTCGGGAATTCGGAATTGCAAGCTGGGCACCTTTTTGTCCTTGGTTGATCGGCGTCCGGCAATGCCCACACGGAAGAGCGTGCTTCACGATTAGAAGCACGGATGCTCGCTTCAAGCCTTTTAGCAGGGCTCTCTGCGCGGAGTCTCTTATTGTTCTCGATCAGAAGCTCGTCAATCTTCTTGCTAACGGACTCAGCCAGATTTGGCGGAAGTGAATTTTTTGCTGGTTCGCCAGGATTCCTGCCAGTGCTCTTATCATCCAAAGTCATATAGCACTTCCTTCTTCACGTCCATTGAGGTAGATGCTGGCGGGTTGCCTGGGGACTGCTGAATCCAATGCCATGTAATTGTTTTACCCAGTTCTGCAGGGTAGCAATGTCCATGTCTGCCCGTCTGGCTCCAGCCTGAACCGGAATTCGAGAATTTTCCGGGTAGCCACTGGAATTCAACCCGCACACCTGGGAAAATCATTTATTCAACAAGCTTTCTCGAAGCTTTCTCGACAAGGAGCAGCGCGTGGATAACAAATTGATGACGAAAGTGCAGGTTGAGGATGACCGCACCGGATTGTCCGTCGAGACTCTACGGCGGGCGATTGCAGACAACCTCTTTTATCTGCAAGGTAAGTCTGAGGACGTCGCTACCAGGCACGATCATTTTATGGCTCTTGCCTACACTGTGCGAGACCGTTTGGTGCACCGGTGGTTGAAGAGCAAGCGTACGTTTTTTAACAAAGATGTTCGCGTTGTCTGCTACCTGTCGGCCGAGTTTTTGGTCGGACCTCATCTGATGAATAACCTCGTCAATATGAACATTCTCGACCCTGTGCGCGAAGCAGTCGATGAGAGTGGACTGGATTTTGACTTGCTTATCCAGCAAGAGGAAGAGCCGGGTTTAGGTAATGGCGGATTGGGTCGCCTGGCGGCATGCTACATGGATTCAATGGCCACTCTGGACATACCGGCTATCGGTTACGGCATTCGCTATGAGTTTGGCATCTTCGATCAGTTAATTCGCGACGGCTGGCAGGTAGAGATTACGGACAAGTGGTTGCACTTTGGCAATCCCTGGGAGATCGCCCGCCCTGAGCTGACCTTCGAAGTGAAGTTGGGTGGGCATACAGAGTCTTACACCGACCAGAACGGACGACTGTGGGTGAAGTGGATTCCTTCGCGTGTCGTCAACGGCGTGCCATATGACACACCTGTGCCAGGCTACAAGACTGCCAACGCCAACACGTTGCGCTTGTGGAAGGCTGAGGCGCCTGAGTCTTTTGATTTCAAAGCCTTTAACGTGGGTGATTATGTCGGTTCTGTGCAGGAGAAAATGTTCTCGGAGAACATCTCAAAGGTCTTGTATCCCAATGACGAACAGCTTCAGGGGCGGCAGCTGCGGTTGGAGCAGCAGTACTTTTTTGTTTCTTGCTCCTTGCAAGATATGATTCGCATGCATCTGGCCGAAGGTCAGAAGCTGAACGACTTTCATGAGAAGTATGCCGTGCAATTGAACGACACGCATCCATCTATTGGCATTGCTGAATTGATGCGTCTTCTCATTGACGATCATTGCTTCGATTGGAACGAGGCCTGGCAGATTACGACCAAGACGTTCGGCTACACCAATCACACACTCTTGCCGGAAGCGCTGGAAAGGTGGCAGATCGATCTTTTTGGCGGCATTCTGCCGCGCCATTTGGAAATTATCTATGAAATCAATCGCCGATTTTTGGATGAGGTAAAAGCGAAATTTCCCGGTGACGACGCCAAATTGTCTCGCATGTCGCTGATTGATGAGAGCGGCTCTCGCTATGTGCGAATGGCTCATCTAGCCAGTGTCGGCAGTCACACTATAAACGGTGTGGCCAAATTGCATTCAGATTTATTGAAGAATCAATTGCTCAGAGATTTCCACGAATTGTGGCCGGAAAAATTCACGAACGTCACCAACGGTGTCACGCCCCGGCGCTGGATTATCGTCAGCAATCCAGGTTTGAACGATTTGATTGTGCGCACCATTGGTGATGGCTGGGTGCGCAATTTGATGAAATTGAAAGAACTGGAGAAATATGCCGACGACAGCAGCTTTCACAAGGAGTGGCAGGCAGTAAAGCACGGCTGCAAGTCTGATCTGGCAGAATATATTCGCATGAACAACAATGAAACGGTAGACCCGTTATCGTTGTTTGATGTGCAGGTGAAACGGCTGCACGAGTACAAGCGCCAACTCCTGAATGTGCTCTTCATCATCACTCACTACAATCGCATCAAGGACAATCATGCACTGAATGTGGTGCCACGTACATTTATCTTTGGTGGCAAAGCGGCACCGGGATATTTCATGGCCAAATTGATCATCAAGTTGATCAATTCAGTCGCTGAGGTGGTGAACAATGACCCGATAACCAGAGACAAAATGAGAGTGGTGTATCTTGCCGATTTCAACGTCAAACTCGGGCAACATGTCTACCCGGCTGCCGATCTTTCAGAGCAGATTTCCACTGCCGGTTTAGAAGCTTCCGGCACAGGCAACATGAAATTTGCCATGAATGGTGCTTTGACTATAGGCACTTTAGACGGTGCCAATATAGAAATTCGCGAGCAGGTAGGGGCAGAGAACTTCTTCCTCTTTGGTCTCACTGCCGACCAGGTGCAGGCGACCAGGTTTGGCGGCTACAACCCGCACGCGATCTATGAGCAGAACGCGCAACTGAAGCAGGTCATCGACCAGATTGCCTGGGGAGTCTTTTCGGGTGGAGACCAGAGCCTGTTTAAGCCGATCGTGGATAACCTTTTGCAAAAGGACGAATATCGGCTTTTTGCCGATTATGGCTCCTATCTTGAGGCCCAGCAGCGTGTGGATGATGCTTTTGTCGACCAGGCCGGATGGACCAAGAAATCGATCCTTAACGTTGCCCGCATGGGTTATTTTTCTTCGGACCGTTCGATCCGCGAATATTGCAATCGGATCTGGCAGGCTGAGCCTGTTCAGGTGCTTTTGGACTGATTTTGAGCCCCTAAAATGTCGCCCCAGCTCTTGGAATGTTGGGAGATTCCATGTATATCTATATATGGACACCCATTGCGCCGGAATGACGAAATGAAAGTCAAAACAGCTCTTCTCCTTGCCTCGGCGATACTACTGGCAATTCCTGCTGAATCCCGAGCTCCGTCCTATTTGAATGGGCAGGTTGCGCATGACCGCATAACCTACCTGACTGGAAACATACCCTGGTATCAATCGCTGGGGCAAGCTGAAGAGTCCGCGCGCTCGCAAGGTAAGTTGATTTTCTGGATGCACATGCTGGGAAGCATGACGGGCGGCACTTGAAGCGCCGCTAACAGCTTGAGAGCCGTGTCGCTCTCGCAGGAACCAGCCTTCACAGCCCTGAAAAAATACTTTGTTTGTGGCACCCGGGACATTACCGGCGAGCCGTATGCCGGCATGTCTAATCTGCACGACAATTTCGGCAATGCCGTGCAAACCACCAACGGCGCCGGGCCGCACAACGTGCAGATCTTTATGCTTTCGCCTGATGGCACTGTCTTAAACGTTCTGCCGGGCTATTGGGCCCCCCAAGACCTCGTTTATGAGATGCAGTTTGCCGCCCAGCTCAACGACGTGTGGACCAATCCAAAACTGAGCAAAGCGCAAAAGGATTCCACTTTTGTGCGCATGCATCTGGAGCATGCTCGTGAGCACCCGCCCCAGATGTCGCAACGCAGCCATCTGCAAGGGTTTGATGCTATGGAAGAGGCAGACAAGCGCGCCGCCACCTCAGACTTTATCAAGGATCACAAAGCGGCTGAAGCTTACCTGCAATCAGGTGAGAAGCATTTGCCAGCAAACATGTTTAAGACAACCGACCAGGTTATGCATGAGCGCATGGCTAAAGAGCGTGGTTTTGTCGCTTATCAGCACTTTGATGTTGCTGCTTTTGCTGACTATGGCAAAGAGAAGTACGACAAACACGAAGACGCCATGATGGCTAACGGTCAAGTCGACCACGAAAAAGCGATGCAAGCGCAGCAGATTGGCATGTCGAAAAACCAAAATATGCAGGGCAGATACAACAACAATGCTCCTCAGTACAACAAGAATGAGTGGGGCAACAGCAGCCGTCCATGGGGCGTTCCGCCAGGTCAGTAGCTGGTCAACCTTGCTACTCGTTTATGGTTCGTGCCACGGTCAAAGCTTCTTAGCGGTGATGGTTCTTTAGCGCGGTGATGTTTTTAGAGGGGTGACCGGGAATGATCTATCCACTCCTATTTATGTAATCATGGAAGATCGAACATTACCAAGCCTTGGCGCTAATAAGAGCGAAGAAACGAGTTGCCCCACGTGCGGTCTCAAACTAAGCAGCTCGGTCATGATTTGTCCGCAAGACGGCACCCAGCTGCGCCCACCTGCCGAAAATGATCCTGACTTGAGCGCTAAATACACCTTCCTTTCTACTATTGGTGAAGGTGGAATGGGAGTGATTTATAAAGCGCGTCAGATCGTGTTGAAGAAAATAGTTGCGATCAAAATGATTCATCCGCATCTATGTAACGCCAAGACTCTCAGCCGCCTTCAGGTTGAAGGAAGAGCAGCCGGCGTGCTTTCACACCCTAGCATAGTAGCTGTGCATGACTGTGGTGTTACTCAAAATGGACAGCCGTACCTTGTGATGGACTACGTTGAGGGAGCGACTCTGGCGGAGATTCTTCGCAAAGAAGGCTCTCTGTCGGCGCAGAGAGTCGTGTCGCTTACGCTGCAGATTTGTGATGCTCTAGCGCACTCGCACTCTAAGTCAGTGCTGCATCGAGACCTGAAACCAAGCAACATAATGATCGTGCTCGCGGATGACGGCACGGAAAAAATACGGATTATGGATTTCGGCATTGCCAAAATAATCGACGACACTGAGGGCGGTGCAGTTCAGCAGCTGACAAGAACGGGCGAGGCGGTGGGTAGCCCGCTTTACATGAGCCCGGAGCAATGCCGCGGGAAAAGCGTGGACCATCGCTCAGATCTTTATTCTCTTGGCTGCGTCATGTACGAGTGCCTCACAGGCGCGCCTCCTCTCATGGGCAATAATGTCCTTGAGACAATGATGATGCATATGAATACGAAACCGATTGCTCTGTCTGAAGCTACTCTAGGAAATAGGCCGAGCGAGCATTTGGAGCAAACTGTAATGCGCCTTTTGGAGAAGGATCCGGACGACCGCTTTCAGTCAATGACCGACCTGCAGAGTAACCTCCGCGGTGTGCGAGACACCACTTTCGGTGCCCCTGCGCAAATCACAACAACCGATAACGATCAGTCCAGGACTTCGCCAAACCAAAGACAAGAATCTTTGCGCGGGCGAGGGAAGAACCAGCTCATGGCTGGTGCCGGCGTGTGCTTGCTTTTATTTGCAATTGTTATTGCATTCAAACTGAATTCGATCCCCACTGCCAACACCACTGCCACGCGAGCGCACACTGATACAGCCGCTGAGAAGCTCGTAAAGACTCCGGCTCAGAAATCCGCTACCAAACAGAGCGATAAGCTGGACACAAAGGTAGACACACTGGCTGAGAAGAACAATCCTATTCTCGACGCCGACATTATTACTGAGCGAATCAAGTCGAAGCTAAAGTCTAGTGACCCAACCTTCGACTTTCAACAAGAATTTAGCCATTGGCCGCTTGGAGTCGCTCTGACTAACGAAGAACTACAGCCGTTCGAGAATGCATCATTTTTGAAATCCTTGATATTACCTTTGCAAAACGATGTCTCCGACAAAGGACTCGTCCATTTGTCAAAGCTGCACCTAGAAACGCTCGATTTGAATCATGCAAAGGTAAAAACACTCGCCGCTCTAAAACAGATGACGAGTTTGACAGATCTCAACCTCTCTTTTACGGAACTTGATAGCAGCGGCATCGCAATCGTTGCCGGTCTCCCAAAATTGAATAATCTCAACCTCAAACACACTTCTATCGGCGGCTCTGATCTTCTGCAATTACGATCGATGCATTCGTTGAGAAAGATCAACATTGCCTTATGCGAAAACATTGATATTGCCGAAGCGCTGAAATTCAAAAAAGAAATGAGCCGCTGCGAGGTAAGGATTGGCGACGCTGAGTTGCTGATGTCAACCGGCAAAGGGCTAATTATCAGTGCACGAAAGATGTTCACAGCCGAGACTCAAGCCAAGCCGCGCATAGCCGAGAGAAAAGAGGATGCATTTGCTGACTTCAAAGAGGCAGACATGAATTTCGCCAAAGCAATTGCATTGTTGAATCTGGAGCGCCCACTAAAAAAGCAAATTCTTATAGAGTGCTTGTACGGGCGAGCCCAATGCTACTTGGAACAGTACAAATATCAAAGGGCTCTCGACTTTATAGATCAGGGGTTAACCATAGCCAGACAAATAAGCGAGCAGTCTAGCATTTTGAATTTCCTTGAAAGAAAGAATTTTGCCTTGGAACAATTGGGCGAATGGGAGAAAGTGGTGCAGAATCGCAAACAGATTGATCAAATCTATCGATCCACGCACCAACTAAACTTAACTGTTCTGCAAAATCGTGAACAGTTGGCTGCCACTTATATCAGCAGAGTTGGTAAATCTGAGCCTGCAATCAACTTACTGAAGGAAGTGCTGACTGACTATGAATCACTCAACAAACACGGCTCACCCGAGTCAGGATCGGCGGAGCAGCTGCTTGGAAATGCATATCGGTCGTCGAATCAGTTTAATCAGGCCGTGCCACATTATCTGCGTGCCATTAAAATCTTCAACCAGGCACATCGGCCAGATCGGCAGCGTGATGTGCAAATCAATTTGGCCGATGCTTATAAATCTCTCCATCACTATCGCGAAGAAGAAGCGACACGCAAAGAGCTGTTGATGAGCCTCCCCGATGGGTTAGAGCGCAAAAATCAGTTGGCCCAGCTGCAAGAGTGCCAAGCGCAATTGCAGCAGGCGCAATGACGTTCTACCCAGCTAGAAATTCGTCATCTTGGCAGAGAGCAGGCGGGACGCCTGCGCTCCCGGATCAGGACGCGGGTTACTTGGCCCTGGGAACCTGCACTCGCAGCGCCGACCAATCATCATCTACGGAAACCAACGAGACAGCTTTAAGACCGAAGTCCGTGATGAAATCTCGAATGGTATCACGATGGATATCACTTCTCAGTTTGCCTGTCCCTTTTGGATAAGTTATCCAAATCATTCCCGCCTTGTTCATCTTCTCTTTGGCGGCAGGAAGATTCTTGTTCAATTCGTCTTGTGAATGGACAAATACCTGCACAATATCAGCTAATTCTGTGCTACTAGAATCTAGTACCGTTGCGCCTTCAGGCAACTTGCCCATTTTCCTTTCCATTCCTTCCGGAGCATTGATCAAAAGAAATTTGCGATCCGCCTTGACCTGCAATTTTTCAAAGACCGATTTTTTTGAAGGTTCCATTACTTCTCCTCACTATTTGCGGCGAACTCAGTTTGCAATAGCTTTGCTTTAGCTGTCTGGTTTCCACCCTTTGCTGCCTTTTGATACCACGGTCGAGCCCGCTGCAAATCTCCTTTGTCCTCTTCATGGTACCGTCCCATCTCGAATTGCGCTTCAGGTAATTCTTTTTCTGCGGCATATGCCAGCCACTTCTCATACTGTGGCAAGTTCTGCTCAATTCCCGTGCCATCTCTAAAACACAGAGCAAGCTGGAATTGCGCCTCTCTCAGTCCCTGATCCGCCGCCTTCTGATACCAGCCAATAGCTTGCGACTCGTTCCTTTTGATACCATCTCCCCAGAAAGTCATATTCCCGAGTTGGTATTGTGACCATGGATCTTTCTTCAGTGCCGCTTTGGAATACCATTTGAAGGCGGCGATGAAATCTTTCTTTAAGCCATACTGCCCAGTACCATACCAGTATGCAATCTGAGCCTGGGCTGTGCAATCACCAGCTGAAGCGGCTTCGTGCATCCAGCGGTACGCTTCCGCGTCGTCTTGCTGCACACCTTTGCCGTCCTGATAACAGCGAGCCAGCTCGCGCTTGCCCTCGGCATCACCTTGCTGGCTAGCCATCAAAAACCAGGTGGCAGCCTCTTCATAGTCGCAGTCTGCGCCATAACCTTGCTTGTAGCACTGACCGGCGTAAACTTGCGCTCGTGCGTGTCCCAGCTCCGCAGCCCTGATCGTGTTCTGAGCGCATTTTTCGGGATTCTCCTCAACCCCTACTGCGTATTTGTAGAAATATCTTAACGCCATCAGTCCGCTGACATTATCCTGTTGCGCCGCTTTTTGATACCAATAAAGAGCCAGATCCAGATCTTGAGCGACACCGACGCCGTCTTCATAGTAGCGACCCAAAATCGTCTGGCTTATGTCATCGCCCTTTTCCGCAGCTAATTTGTAATAGTGAGCCGATTGAGCGGAATTTTGAGTGGTGCCTTTGCCGTCTTCGTAGATCCTGCCCATGTAATAGCAAGCTACCATGTTTTCGGCATCAGCCGCTTTCTTCAGCCAGTAGTACGCTCGATCGTAATCTTGGTCGACGAATTGGCCAATGAAATAGAAAATGCCGACATCACATTGTGCGTCAAGGTTGCCACTTTGAGCCTTCTTCAATAAGTCATCGATCTTGCTGTTCTCGTTGGTTTCAGAACTTGTCTGCGCAGCAACAACTGATTCCACCACTGGAGGAGGCTGCTTTGATGTCTTATTGAAATTTTCAGAAAATGATTCAAGCGCCTTCTTCAATTGCGCCATATCGGTGAAACGATCGATGGCCTTTTTCTGTAAGGATCTCATCACAATGTCTTCGAGCTCTTTTGGAATAGCCAGATCCGGAGCCACTTTTGAGAAAGGTTCAGGTACGTAATTCAGATGTGCGTAAATCAAACCCAAAAAGTTTTCCCCTGCAATTGGTGGCACACCGGTAAGAGTTTCGTACATCACACAACCGAATGAATAGATGTCTGATTGTGCATCGGTGGGCTGACCCATGCATTGCTCCGGGCTCATATAGGTCGGCGATCCGAAGACTTCGCCGGTTTGCGTGAGCTTGCGCTCCACGCGCCCGGGTTGGGCAAACAGCTTGGCGATGCCAAAATCCAAAAGGATGACCCGCTCGTTGCCATCATCATCCTCAACAAACATAATGTTGCTCGGTTTCAGATCTCGATGAACAACGTTGCGTTTATGAGCATGCTCCAGGGCACTGCAAAGCTGGATGAAAATTGGCACTGCCTTGTCCACGGGCAGGCGCAAGGATTCTTCGAGAACATCGCCCAGGGTTTGGCCCTCAAGATACTCCATGACCAAATAAGGCAGACCTTCTGGCGTGATGTCGAACTCGAAAACTCTGACAATATTGGGATGACTCAAAATACTGGCTGCTCTTGCCTCTACCTGAAATCTAGCACAGGCCATATTGTCTGATGCATTGGCGAGAAGCAGTTTGATCGCCACAATACGGTCCATACGGGCGTGGTGAGCCTTGTAGATGGTGCCCATGCCGCCGCGCCCCAGTTCGTCGATAATCGTGTAGCGGTTACCCAGTTGGTGACCAATCATCGAGCCGACAAGGACCGTCGCCAACCCTGATTGATCGTTTGGGCAAACAAGCGCATCAGGGGCGCACACGGTTCCACATTTCAAGCATTTCTTCTGGATCATCAGTCAAATTCTACTTTAGTTATTTGCCACAAGCTCAGAATTGGCACAACCGCCTTTAGGTGCAGACGACCCCCGCGCTGCCGGATCAGTGTGAATCCCCCCAATTAACCCGCTAGATTTGCCAAAACGGGCTGTCAAGGTGCCGTAACGAATGGGTACAAACGGTTAGGGGGAGAAATCTTGACGCAATTTAGCGACCAGTTTCGCGATGGCTCCGAATTCCACACTGAAGGAAGCAGCGGCAGCTCAGGCTCAAGCGGCTCAAGCGGAAGCAGTGGCGGCAGTCAATCGGCTACCTTGACGCCTGCCAGACAGCTGGTCGATGGTGACATCATCAACGATCGCTATCGCATTGTTTCGTTCATTGGTAAAGGGGCCATGGGCTCCGTCTACAAAGTCGAGCATTTGCTGTTGAAAAAGCATTTTGCCCTCAAGACTTTGAATAACATCTCAACTTCTTCGACAGTCTTTCGCCGCTTTAAAAATGAGGCGGAGGCGGCAAGCAAACTGGACCATCCGAATTTGGTGAGAGCGATCGATTTCGGCTTGATTGATGGAGAGCAGCCTTATTTTGTTATGGATGTTATTCGCGGCAGAAATCTCTCTCGGCACCTCAAGAAACATGGGAAGCTCACTGTAGAGCAAGCTTTAGACATCTTCATTCCCATCTGTCACGCTGTCGATTATGCGCACGAGTGGGGCATTGTTCACCGAGACATAAAGCCAAGCAACATTGTTTTGGAGACTGGTCATGGCAGTGGCAAAAACACGTTCACTCCCAAGGTGGTTGATTTCGGCATCGCTAAACTTGAAGATGAGGTACAGACCCTGACCAAGACAGGGGAAGTTTTTGGCACTCCCATGTACATGAGCCCAGAACAATGCATGGGCATGAGCGTGGATAAACGCAGCGACATTTATTCACTAGGGTGTGTTCTCTACGAAGCCCTGACCGGAGCTTCTCCATTTAAGGGGAGCACCGCCTTGGAGACAATGATGATGCACCGCACCGGGGAACCCCTTTCCCTGAAAGAAGCATCGCTGGGTTGTAAGTTTTCTCTTGATCTTGAAGCAGTTGTGGCCAAGATGCTGGCCAAAGATCCAGCGCACAGATATCAGAGATGCAGCGATATAGCCATTGACCTTGAGCGGCTGGCTGCGGGACAGTCAATTGTCGGCAGCACCACAAAAGCTGGAGCTAAAAAAACTGGTGTGACAAAGCCAGCTGCAACAAAACCGGGAGCAACAAAAGGGGCAACAAAAGGTGAGGATGATCGAAAGTCCCGCATCCCGTTGCTGTTGTGGGCACTACCGGTAATACTATTGGGCTCGGTTGGCGGATATTTGTTTTGGCAACACAATCAAAAAGCAAGTGTTGTGCCGCCAGCGACGCGAATTGCGTCAAAGCCTGCAGTGGTTAAACCTGTTCAAGCACCTGCTAAAAAGCAAAACTATGTGGTGGCTGATGGAGACAAAGGCATCTCACCAAAAGATTCCCTCAAAGAACAAGAAGTAGACCCTGTGATGAGCTTCGCGGAAGGGATTTCTGGAAGCGGCAAGAGTAAAATGGGGATTCTTTCAAGCATTCTTGCTGCTAACTACAAGGATTCTTCCGTCACAATCAAGCCAGACACTGCCATTCTTAGCGATGATGTTATGGAGGCCTTCACGGAGAGGGATAACATAACTTCTTTAAATCTCAATGAGCAGAAGAAGTTGACCGACCGCTGCCTCAAGTACATTGTGCCTTTGCCCTTGCACACCCTCAAGCTTGAGAGCACCCAGATATCCGATGAAGGAATGAATCAGATCGTGACGATTCGCCAACTGGAAGAGCTGGATGTGAGTTATACAAAGGTTACAGCAAGTGGTCTTAGCAATTTGAAAGACCTCAAACATTTGCGTTCTGTTGTTGTGGCGATGAAGCAAGCCAACGACGAGGGATTTGCTAATCTGAGCCATGTTTCCAAATTAGAATCGATCTTTGCGAAACGTGCAATCTTCAGCAAAAACGGACTTCTAAAGCTATCCAAACTAGAGGATTTGTATAGTTTGCACCTTCCCTACGCCAGGTCAATTTCCAACGAAGATCTTGAGGCGATTGGACAGTTCAAGTCGCTTGTGGACCTGAGCTTGGTCGAATCACCAATCCTGGACGAGGAGGCTCTACGAAATCTGAAGCGGCTGCAGCTGACCGACCTTGATCTCTGCGAAACCGGCATCACAAACAAGGCTTTAGATACTATAGGTGAGTTTTCTTCTCTTAAGGTATTGCGATGTTGTAAGACAAAAATCAACGATGTCGGAGTGCACAGTCTAAGCAGCTTACACAATTTGACGACTCTCGATCTGAGCCAGACCAACATCACCGATGAGGGACTGAAAACAATCGCCCAAATGCACAAACTCAAATCGTTAGATCTCGCAGGCACACGAATATTGGGATCTGGAATTTCGTACCTGGCCGATTCGCAAATTGGATCGCTTGATCTGACAAATGCGCCGATAGACGAAGGGGCCCTAGAACGTGTGGCCGACATGAAAAATCTCAAGTCGCTAACAGTAGTGGGCTGTAAATTAACAAGGAAAAACCTTGCCGCCCTGCAGAAAAAACGGCCGAATCTTTCAATAGTTGAGAACATACAGCAGTGATCGGCACCGTATCTGGTGTAGCCGCTGGGCAACCCGAAAACTGGGTTGTAAGTAGAGCAACTTTGGCCCCGAGGTGAGAAGCGTTTGCCCCTCAGCTCGCCCGTAGTTGGTACTGAGAGCGGTGCCTCGCTGGAATGACCTGAATTAGTGACCCACGGCCGCCTGAATTGCTCTATCGAATGCAGGAACGACTGCAGACCAGGTGGACCCGGAAGGATAACCACCGGTAATCGGCGTGCCTGTATTGAGCAGAATCTGGTGCGCGGCAGCGCTGGTGAGATTGGGATTCATGCTTATGAGCATCGCTATAGCCGAAGACCAAAGTGGTGCCGAAAAGGATGAGCCGAAATAATCGTCGGCGTAGGCACCGCTTATGATAGCCGGCTGCACCGCTCCCGGTGCGCCCACCGGATCGCCCAGAACCAGAGTCAGTCCACTGCCCGAGTAGGGGTCGCTGGAGTAGAAGTTATTGTTTGAATCAGTTCCTTGAGCAACGACAATTGCTCCTGGCGGATAGCTAGCCGTACCTATGCCGTAAGTGCCTTTTGAATCACCCGCGGACAAGACAAGAATATCGCCCTGGTTAACCAGGGTTTGAGCCAACGGCTGCAGTCCATAAGTCGAACTCCAGAGAGGGGCATCGGGGAATCCCATGCCAAAACTGAGACTCACCGGGCCGGGTCCGCCACGTAAAGCCTGGTTATTGATGGCAAAAACTATGGCCGATTCGATGTTGGATAAAGAGGCGCTGTCGTTTGAGGTAATTCGCAACATCGTTATCTTGCAAGGCGTTGCTTTGGCAAAACAACCTGATCCGGCGATCAGTTCGCCGTTGTTGGTCAATGCTCCAGTAATGCTGGCGTCAATATCTCCCTCGGCGCTGTAACCTCGCAGCGCTTCAGTCTTTATTGGAGTTTTCGTGCAGTTGTACTGGGTGATGTAAGCGCCAAGCTCATTGTCCGTCGCCACAGGGTTAACACCTGTGGATAAAAGAGTTATTGTGGCGGACTGCTTTTGCTGTCCGGAATACTGACTTTGAGCAGCCGTCCATCTCATAGCCGCGAGCGGCCACTGTTGGGATAAGTCGGGATCGACGCCTGATCCGACTGGAGGGGGTGGAGGCGGTGGAGGCGGAGGGCTTGGAGGTTTTGGCGGGGGCGGTGGTGGTGGTGGCGGCCAGTGGTGGTTGAAAAAGCGATGCACCATCACATTTCGGCTTACTGACTTAATTTCGGGATGATTCTTCATCATGCCGAGGATATTGTTGCGGGTAGCTTCCCGCTGACCTTTTGGCGGTTGGACGTGCAAGATGGAATAGTCTTCTCCATTCACGTGCAAATCTTCGATTGTGTTCGCCTGCGCCTCATTTAGGAGGTGTGCCTGGGCGGTAGTTCTGTCGGCATGCGGCGCTAGAACTACAAGAAGGGTGTCGTCAGCCAGCTGTTCTTGCGATTTGGCGCAAGCGCCGGTGACAGTCAAAATGGAGCCGCCAGCAAGTAAAAGCGACACGGCAACAGAACTTGCGAAGCATCGTTTTGCATTCTTAGAAAACTTCATTCATGCACCCCTTTAGACTAAGCATGGGAATTATTTTCGGGATTAACGAAACTTATCGGCTCTTTGGCTGGGAGCTCATCTCTCGGGAGCTGATCCAAGTATGAGAATCATACTATACACGCCTGGGCGGCAGGTAGGTATGCAAACCCCGTTTACAAGTTATGGAACATAAGAAAACTAAATGAGACCCAGAAACGCCGAGTAGCCAGTGATCTATTAATTGGTATTCACCGGATGAAGTGCTCACCATATCTGGTGACATGGATCCCTATCGGTTTGTTCCTGAAAGGAATTTTCCAGGGGGCACTTTTTTGTCTTACGGTAGTCTGAAATCCTCATTATGCGTTTTGCCTGACTCCCAAAATCCTTCTCCGACTTTACCGACAACGGAAGTGGCACTACAGGCGGTGCCCGACACTCTTGTTTGTCCGCAAAACGATTAGCAGAGGAAGTTTGGTCCATAATTTATATTCTGAGATGACCAAGCTAATGGACTGCTTCTATCTGTCGAAAAGCTGCCAAACGTTTATTCCAAGGATCTCGTTGAACTGCTGTTCTTCCAAGCATACGTAAAAAATCGCTTCTTGGAGGAAGCCGGCATTGCTAAGAGACAGACAGCGTCGACATATTTAAAGTCTTTGGAGGAGATCGGAATATTGCAGGGCGTGAAAATTGGACGCGAAAACTACTACATAAATCGCAGGCTTTTGAACGTCTTAGTCAGCTGACACCGCACTACGATCATCCAAGCCGATATTGTTGAAGGCGTTGTAATGGAAAATGAATTGGATAGCCACTTCGTCGCTGGCACCTGCAGGCAATGGACGGTATGGTGCCCCATTTTCGACGGCTGTCAGGGCGGCCTGGTCGGCATCATCAATTCCTGATGAGAAGTACAGTTTGAGGTTGGAGACTTCGCCACCACGATGCACTTTGAACACTACAATGACTCGTTTTGGTTCATTGGTTTTGGGTGGCAACCAGGCTCTTCTAATTCGGCCCTGCAGGTCAGCCATGTATGTATCGAGGTCAACTCCGCTTTGAGCGGACAGAAGCTTTGCTTCCACATCGTTGGTGGCGCTTCGTTGCACAATTAGAGAGCCACCTTTGGGCGATAATGTTCCGCCCAGTAAATTGGTGTAATAGGCGTTAGCTTCAGGTGAGTCGGTACATTCAACCGACTTCAAGTTGCCCTCGCAGATAAATGTCCAAAAGAGGTCGAGGCTGTTGAGTCCAGGTGGCAGTGCCGTGTGATCGAGTAAATCCAAACACTCTTGCACAGACTTATCTTCTTGTGCTGAACCGCTACCAGTAACTATCTTGCACGTTGTCTTGCCGTTTGCGTCCACAGTCACTTTCACTTTTGTGCTCAGCAACTGGCCGCTACTAGCTGGCGGATGCCAACCTGTCAACGCCCTGTCAACTCTATGCTTGGCCGATTCAATATAAAACCGAATGACGAGCAGCTCGTGCCGGCGTTTGTTTGCTTCCAACCGTTGTGCTGCTTTTTCCGCTTCCACCCGCCGCGCTTCAGCCTTTTCGAATGGACTGACCATGTCGTCATCTGTGTCGTCATCAAAGGCAAACGCAACTGCAACTGATGGGCAAGCAGCAAACAAAACAACCAGCATGGCCAAACATTTCCGATTCATCGCCAAACATTTCCGATTCACGAACTACATCCTTTTCGCAGTCAAGGATCCCCTCATTTATCCAAAGGATCGTACCACTAGCGTCAGTGGGCTGCGTGTGCCAGAAGATCGCTCATTGCCGCATCGACTGGCGTACTTTATTTATTTGCCATCGTCTTGCAAAAACGTCTTGACCACCAAGAAACCGAACTCGACTCGGATCAACCTATGTTTTCTTTTTGGACAAAATCTCTCTTATCGGTCTGGCTTCTTACGATTCCGTTTACTGCTTGCGTGCTTACTTCTGAGGCTTCGGAAAGGTTTGCATGCGATACAACGACTATGGATCAGCCTGATGAATTAGATAACAAATTCAACGATAGTGGCACATCCCGACTATCCTAATGAGGGCTCACACAGATTGGCAGATGATACTGATGATTGGAGAACGAAGATGGGTTCATTGCTGGAACATAAATTCATATACACCAATGGCATTCGCATGCACTATGTCGTGCAGGGAGATGGCCCTCTCGTTCTGCTCTGTCACGGATGGCCTGAGTCCTGGTATTCATGGCGACACCAGATCCCGGTGCTTGCCGCCTCTGGATTCCGCGTCGTTGCTCCCGATCAACGCGGCTATGGGCTGACCGATGCTCCCGCTCCAGTAGAAGACTATAACATCCTCAATCTGACTGGCGATCTTGTCGGTCTGGTTAACGCTCTTGGTGAGAAACAGGCAATTCTGATTGGGCATGATTGGGGCTCGATGGTCGCCGCTTCAGCCGCCTTGCTGCGACCCGACCTGTTTCGTGCTCTCGGCTTGTCTAGCGTGCCCTACATGCCACGCCGCCGCGTCAGACCAGCCGCGCGTTTCCACATGCTGACGCAGGATAAGCACTTTTACCAGGACTATTTTCAGCAAACTGGTCAGGTCGAAAAGGAATTGGAGGAAGACGTTCGCGCAAGCTTACTTGGAGTGCTCTATACCTCGTCCGCTGACGCGCGTGCCAATGAGATCCATGCCCGCTCATCCTTCGTCATGTTCGACAAAAGCACAAGGTTTGTTGACAACCTCGTCTTACCCGAGACGTTGCCGAGCTGGCTAAAAGATGCCGACCTGGCGTTTCTCGTCAAGCAGTTCACACGAACCGGCTTTAGGGGCGGCCTCAATTGGTATCGCAACATCGATCGTAACTGGGCCCTGACTGCGTTCCTCGACGGGGCCAAGATTTTACAGCCGACACTATTTACCGCGGGCGCTCTGGATGGCGTTCTAAAGATTGCGTCGGAGGAATATGAGGCGCTGGAAGCCAACGTCCCGAACCTGACCATGAAGCACTTGATCTCAGGGGCTGGCCATTGGGTCCAACAAGAGCGCCCTCAGGAGTTTAATGAATTGCTGCTTGAGTTCTGTCTTACCAAACTGAACGTCAACCACCCCAGTTGAATTGTATTGGAGAGTTCTCTATCACTGTGCTCCAAGAGCAGTTTTTTGTTCGCCACTATCTTCGGTGGCTGATTTTGCGCTTGGTCGACTGGTACTTTGCTTTGAAGGGCTGACGTTCAGCGGATGGCTGACACATCATCACCTCTTCTTTTTGCGCTCAGCATCCGCTTTCTTCTTGGCGATCTCAACCTTCTTTGCTGCCGCCTTACGCTTCGCGGCTGTAGTTGCCTTTTCCTTCTCAATCTCTGGCATCATCTTTTCAAGATCGGCATATGTGTCTTCACGTCTCCATAAAATGGCACGAACAACAATCTCTTTTTGCCTCGTGTCATAGGTAAAGAGAATTCGCAGGTCTCCGAGCCTCTTCTTCCAGATGAGTCCATTGACGTGACGCAGTGGTGCGGCGTCACCAAGGTCGCCTTCGCGCATGCGCTTCATGTAATCAGCTGCAGTGGACTGCTGAGAGCGTCCCAGTGCGTCGAAATGCTTCTGACCTACGGCGATAGGCCTACGGTTATCTTATGCGAGACCATGCCTTGATAAGAGCGTGTCGAGAGGTGGTAATTCGTGACTACGAGACCGTTGTTAACAACAAATCCTGAACCTTGGGATAGCCAATGATTGTCCAGAGCAGCGACGACTACCACGGTTGATTTAAACGCACGAAGTGCTATATCCGATGGTTTTAAGTTGACTGGAGCGGCTGGAAGCGCACTCGTTGAAATTAGTCGGGCCGGTGGCGAAACTGGAGAAGAGGACTTGGTTATTCCGCCGGCCCGCGAGCTTAACTCATTCAATGAATCGCGCTCGAGCATGAAACGACCTGAGTCTCTGCAAGCAGTTGATATGTAGTTTCCGGTGAGACGATTCCCTCCATCCACGAGACCAAATTCATACTTATCCACTAAACAGTGCTGCCAGCCTTGATTCTCTTTCGTGTAATCAAACCCAATATCCTTGCAAACAAAGATGCCTAAGTCGGGCTGGTAAATACCACGCATCTTTCCCTCAGGTTGTGGTGCCGCCATATGCGGTGGCTCATTTCAGACTTTCTGCCAGACAGAATCGATTCGTTTGCGAAAGGAGTTACACCTCTGTGGATGTATCTTCACCAGGAGTTTCAACTGGACGATCAAGCTCTGAAAACTGCAGTAAATAAGCGGTATACGCGAATTTGCGGTTTCGTTTTCCACCTGTTATTTCGTCAACGATATGCAGTTTTTCTAACTGATCTAACAGTCTGTTTGCCGTTAAGTATGTGCATTGCAGCAACTTTTCTGCGTGCGGAACTGTGATGATTGGTTGCTCAAAGAGTCGATCCAGCAGACGAATTCCATAAGTTGCATTGCTTAGTTTCTCCGTTATCAGAGCTCGGTGCTGTTCGCGCATTGCGACAATTGCGCGGGCAGACTGTGTAGCCTGCTCACTGACTTCGCATACTCCCCGCAGGAAGAACTTGAGCCAAGTCTCCCAACTGCCAGAATTCCTAACATCCATCAATCGGTCATAGTATTCGGATCGATGCAGTTTGAAATAATGACTCAAATACAATAGTGGGCGATGCAATACCCCGCGCTGGCACAATAGGAAGGTGATCAGCAACCGGCCTATACGCCCGTTGCCGTCTTGAAACGGGTGAATGGTCTCGAACTGCGCATGAGCCAATCCGCAGTGGATAAGTGTTGGCAGGGAGGTGTCGTGAAGAAATTTTTCGAAGTTATGCAGCGCCCGCATCATCTCAGTCACCGGTGGCGGCACAAATGTAGCGTTTGATGGCATGCTGCCACCAATCCAATTCTGGCTGCGCCGAAACTCCCCGGGCGTTTTCTCGCTTCCTCTGACCCCCTCCAGCAGAATCCCGTGCATCTCACGTATAAGGCGAAGTGAGATAGGCAGCTCGCTCATACGCTTTAATCCGTAATTCATCGACGCCACATAATTGATTACCTCCTCGGTGTCGGCTGGGCCTGGACCGGTGGTCCGAGTCTTGTCTATCTCAAATAACAAGACGTCTTGCAGAGTGCTCTGGGTGCCCTCAATCTGGGAACTTAGAACCGCCTCCTGACGGACATACATGGTGACAAAGAGGTCAGGATTTGGCAGTATTGAAGTAGCCCCATCGAGGCGACCCAAATTTCGTTCAGCTTTCGACAACAGGTCCAAAAACTCTGCATCGATCGCAATTGGGGGGTCAGGCGGCAGGTCTGCCGGAATAAAAGCGCGAAAGCCAGCTGGTTGTTTTACATAAGACCCTGCTCGTGAATTTAGAACCACTTTGGAACCGCCTTAATTTCTGAGGGTAAAATATGAATTCGGAACGCTACTGCTTATTTTACCAAATGGCAAGAAAGTAAAATAAGGAATCCGATTCTGTCAGTTGTGTCAGTTCTTTTGCTAAGGTTGTGAAAAAGCGATTGATTATGCGTCGACAACCTTCAAAACCCCGTGACTGCTGGTCATTCGGGTCGCGGACTTGGGTTTCACTTTCTTCTTAGCCTTGACCGTTTTGGTGACTCCGGCAGACTCCAAAATGAAATCTGTGATTTGCTCCTTCAGCGCAGCGGCACCAGACTGTCTTCCTCTGAGCGAAAGTATCCCAATTCCTCCAAGTCTTCAGGGTCCATGTATTCAGAGATAGTTTCCCAGAGCCGTTGAAGGCTGCGCCTGATTCTGAGACCGTCCCGCGTCAGACCTTCCTGATCACAACTGGCCGGATCGAAGACGTCACTGATCTACTTGTCGAAAGAGCGGACACTTACGATTGGTTGGAAATACTTAGCTAGACTGCCACTGTATATGGTGCTGTGCTTAACTTGTGTCTGAATAGCAGACTAATTTTCTGCTGGAGCTTGTTATAACTTGTGATTACTTTTTGCTTACTGAGTACAGTCTTGATGCCCCATTAATTCCCGGATGAATGCCCGTAATTACTTGCTACGATTTGGTTTGAGAGAGTGGGTCATGCGGGATTCGAACCTGCAACCAATTGCTTAAGATGCCGCTCGGCACACATAGAAAGCCGTCGGCAGACAAAGCGAGAGGATGGTTTGACAATGCCGCCCCGGGCAACGATGCGCAACTGTCATGGCTCGCAGATTTACCGTTCGACAGCGGCGCTGGAATCGCTCGATTGGCTGAGGTGCTGAAAAGCCGACAACCAAAGCGACCGGGTCAATCACAAGCAAATGTCGTCGATATCGTGGTACATATATTTCGAATCTCCCAAGAAACTAGGCAAGGGTGAATAATGAACAAACCGGTACGACATCTTAGAAACATAGCTGTAGGGCTGATTGCATCGACGTGCATCCTATCATTTACGACGCCTTCGGCACTCGCTACTACTGATGGGACAATTGCCGGAGTGCGGACTAATAACAATTTTAAAGGTAATGGGGCTGCGACCACGTTTCTGTCCTTGGACCCAGCTTTTGATGAGTTTAATGCCTTTCAGTTGCAGCCAGCGATACGACCACAATACCCATCTGTCGGTGTAAACTTTCCGTCGCTGTCCAGTCGAAACTTGCCTGACGTCGGTAGCTTCGAAAGTTTATTCTTCTTCTACGCAGTCCCAAACAACGGACCATCTGCCGATGCGGGGCTTCTTTACTTCGTTCAAACAAGTGACGGCTTCTTACATACAGCGTCTTCCACATCAGTATCTGGCAAGCCGACAAATGGATTCAGTATCTACTCCGTCGGGGTGTTTGCAGACCAGTTCTCGCCCGTGATCACCGCTCAATCAATCAACACCTTAAACATAAGGTATGCAAGCAACGATTCTACCGGGACCATCTACTATTTGGTTGTTGACGGCGAATCAGCCATCTTAGGAAGCAACGGCGTCATCAATACCTTCGATGTCAACACCGTGAATGACCGCGCCTTCAACAACTAGAGCCGACTTTTGCTATTTTGTTTCGAGGAGATTGGCTTTCATTGGTCGCTAACATGGGCGTCTGGAGCGCTTCTTGCCTGCATAGTCGGGCTCGGCATCCAAGAGTTGATGCATCGGTTTGGCCAGAAAGTGGCTGAGTAAACTGCCACTAAAGACGCCACTATTGTCTGACACCTTTTTTAAAGCACGTTTTCTCGGCGGTTGGTATGAATCTGCCTTGAGCGGGCTTAAAACGCGCCACAAAGGCAGCCAGCTATGTGCTAATGCGCGTCAGGTTCAGTTTGGTTTGCTGCGTCCGAAAATTAGCCAGAGCGCGAAGCAGTAGACAACGGTGAAAGCGTAGACAATTGAAGCTATCAGCGATCTGCGTCAGAGCTTATCAATCAAGAAAACACTTCTGCCAAAGGGCTCGCCGGAAATAGAAAAAACAGAACGACAGATTGCCTCGCTTAGTCGACAGCAACCAACTAACAAGACTGCTGTTCCTTTGGTTGCAGAACAACAGAAGCTAAATACCGAGAATTCGCCACAGCCGGCGCCCTCTTTCAAAAAACAATCTGATACACCTCAAAACCGATCAGTGGTGGATAACGACCGACAACAAGCAAACACGCCTGACGAGAGACCAATTAACCCAGGTACTACCAACACGGGAATGGAGACTGCTGTTGAAGCTCCAGAAGCAGACATTGCTGTTGAATCCTCACAAAATTCGCAGTCGCAACTGCTGTGACCAGAGCCATATGAGCAGATTCCTAAAAGTGACACGCCCGCCGTTGCACACTGGCAACAAACTGATAGCTTCAGAGCCTACGCGATAGAGCAGATGAACGATGACCACTTTGAAGGTGCGATTCAGGCGGAGGAATTTGATAATGCCCAAAAAGCAGAAGCACTTTATCTAGCGGCGCTCAAGAGCGCAAAGACATCCAAGGACAGTAAAAAATCGGCAATCGTGCGCACAGCAGTTGCCAATTTCTATCTATTGCAGGGACGATTTGGCGAAGCCAATGATCAGTATGAACTGGGATTGAAGAGTGACGACGTGAGAGTGCAGGAAGCATGCCTAGCAGGATTGGGCGATTGCTACTCAGCTCAAGGGAATGGCGATAAGGCAGAACGATCATACGAACGAGCGATCGCGATGTTGGACGGAAACAAAATTGGTAATGTCGATGCCGCTGGTCTAATGCTGAAACATGCAGCTGCGCTGTGCCAACTGCATAAGCTCGATCAGGCTGATAAGCAAGCGGTCTCAGCGATGGATGCGATCATAAAACGTGACGGTAGCACATCAGAATCTTATGCGAACGCGCTTCTATTATTGGCACAGATTCAAGCTGCGGAAGGAAAACCCGCTGACGCACAACGTACTGCCGAGCAGGCATTTACTGCCAAGACTAATTGCATTGATTTAGGCACCTCGGGAAAGGAAGGTGTAGAACTGACTTATGACAGACGCAATCAGGCCTGTTCTAGCGCCTTCAAAGATGGACATGTAAGAAAACGATTTGAGCTGAAGGGTGTTACGGTGTCAGCATCCATTAGGCAAAACGAAGACTGGTTAGCAGTTTCGATCGAAATCGCTAACAATGGCTCGACGCAAGCAATTGCGTTTCCAAGACAGGTTTCGTTTAAGGTCACTCAGCCATCCACATTTTTTGTCGCTTCGATTACAAATGAACAGGTCGCGGGTGATATAGAACAAAAGGCCACCAAGAATGCAAACGCGATGGTTGCCGAGCTTTTCTTGAGTTGCTGATACTGCCCAGACAACGCAATAGAAACGAGAGTTGTTGCTGATACTGGGAGAGACTGACTGTAACAGTGACACCGCTTTATTGCTGATATTGGAAATGAGAGACGCCTCGGCTAAAAGGTCGGGGCGTTTTGCTGTGCGGTTCACCTTCACCGTATGCGGTGCCCGGCTAACCCGGCTTCGCCACGAATCCGACCCGACCAATGGCGCACTATGACAAGACTTACCAGGTGCCTCAATGCGCATACTTATTTTTGACACGCTCGCTATATTCTCGATGCTCGTCGGCTGCACGGAACGGCAGAGCACCTATGGTCGCTCGTTCTGTGACCGCTGCCACACGTAGGAGAGGCTGCGTCTTGTAGCTCCTAGCAACGCGGTCCTGACGCACCTTGACGGACGTAGGGGTAAGCCGTGGTCGGCTCCCTAAAACTCAGGCTAATCGAACCTACGGAGTCGTCCGTACGAAGGGAGATAGTAATAGGAGATTGGGTGCGGGCAACGCCGGAGAGCTAGCGCCTGTAAGTGGTTGCCGGTATTCGTTGAGTCCAGGACAAGGCGTAGAGCTTCAAAATGCAAAGTCCGCGATTGGAAACCGGCGCCCAGGTCAATTAGGCAGGTAGCCCGCTGAGGTCTCGCGTATAGTGGAATTTGGGACCGGATATAATGTGCGGACCGCTGATATTGTAAGAGAGGCGTATGACTACAGAAGGCAAAGAGCTTGAAATCGAATTTAGCTGGGGGACTTTCTGTCGTGGCATTTTAGACGAGGGAACTGAACGCTCGCTCTATCATGTGATGCCTGCACTCGCTGCAAACATAGAGGTCGAGGCCGCTGCGAAGGGTGAAGCGGTCCAAATCAGCATCGGCAGACTCGCATTGTATGCCGTAATAGCGCGTCGTCCAGGAGTGACAGGAGATGTCAGTTTCCCTCTACTGGTCGAGATGGTCTTAGAACGAGAAGGGACCAAAGAGGGTATAAACAAAATGGAGCTTGAGATAAAGATCGTTGGGCACCACAAGACCAACCAAGTGGCTTTTAGGCTTGGAGAGGTTGAGATACCTATAATGGCGCGGACCGGTTTGCAAGAACTGAATTTAGAGGCTCGATTCTCCACCGCAGGACAGGTCCTTGGAAGTGTGAGGTTTCCTATCGAGTGCGACGTGTTGATTAGAGGGTCCGAGTAATGCATGCTCTAAAAAAAGAGGGTAGTAACTTCGCGTTAGTACGACAGTCCGACCTCGCCCAAGCTACAAGCGGGAAAACAGTGTTTGGAAATCTAAAAGAGTCAAGACGGTGCGTTGTGGAGTTCGAGGAAGATGGCTCGTCTCGTGATATTCACGTGCTGGCCAAGATTCGAAATGGGCGTCGGCGTCTTGTTATTACTCCTGCACTCTTGGTCACTGCGACAAAGGAAGATGGAATGCTCGTCTACACAAATTCCGAGCTCGACATTCATTTGTTTGCAGAGACGCTGAGCGACCTCCTGGATGAGATTGAAGAGGAAGTCGTATTTCTTTGGGATGAGTACGCGTGCGCCGAGCCAGAAGATTTGTCACCGAAGGCACAAGAACTTCGGTTGGTAATTCTGCAGCGTATGAAAGAAATCGGCAATGCAGCTTGATTCGCGAAAGGTTCAGTCGTCCTTAACGGCGAAGGGTTTCCGGCCTGCCCAGACTCATCACACATTCTACGTGTTCCACACCAGCGCCGGAAAGAAGACTCCAGTGCGGACAAAGACTAGCCATGGCGCTCCAACGCTAAACGACCACCTGATCGGCTGTATGGCGAAGCAGTGTAGATTACTTAAGCCAGAATTTGTAGATCTGGTTAGTTGCAGCCTGAGCGGCGCCGACTATGAAGCGAAACTAAAGGCCCAGGGCGATATTTAGGCCTACATATGGGACCAGGCACAGTGCAAGCCGCGAAAGACAGCCGCCGCAAGCGCCTGAAGCTCAAGACCGAACCGATACCGCAGATAGTGACGCGCTAAGTCTGTTAATCTGCTTTCGCGCGCCGACTGTTAGCTAGTTTCAGCGCTTTCAGCGCCTCGCTGGCAGCGAGAAAATCCAATTCTGCTTCGCTGTATCCAAGGCTCACTATGGGTTCATGAGTGACGATCATTCCCGCATTTAGGCACTTTATAGTTGGCTTTCGAGATTTAGAGTTAACCGCCAGGAGGCGTACCATTTGTAAACATTGACCCTAAATGTGGTGGCATCTCCGAAAAGCTCAGCCCCTTTCCAAAGTCCTTACACTAGACTTACACAGAAAAGGGCTGAAACCCGAAACTATTGGGTCATGCGGGATTCGAACCTGCAACCAATTGCTTAAGAGGCAACTGCTCTGCCGTTGAGCTAATGACCCTGGTACCTACACAGGAATTATATCGCGCCCGGTTGGATTCGAACCAACGACAACCCGCTTAGAAGGCGGGGGCTCTATCCACTGAGCTACGGGCGCTCAACTTATAGCCTACCCCAAGAGGTGCTGCCGGTCCACAAGATTTTAAGTTGCCGGAGGCAAGCCCGCTGAGATGTGCCATAACGCGCGAAGGCAAATTATACCTTATCAGGGCGCATCGTCCAGGCGACGGCGTTCTCTGCCAACGGTTGGGGAGAATATATCCACCCTTCCAGCAAAACCTCGATGTTGTCCAGCGCCAGCGGGTCTTGAAATGATGCCGGCAAGTCTTTCCACATCGCCACCGCATAACAAGCGACAAGCGCGTCAAGGGCATGGTCTGACTCGATGGCGGCCTTGCGCGCCGGTGCCGTCATTGACAAGCGCGGGCAATCTTTATGCGAGGCCCCCTTTTTTTCGCGTAACTGCAACAATCCGTCAAGAATTGTGCGCCGCAAAAGCTGCGCCTTTTCCGCCTCCTTTTTCTCTTTGCTCTTGTAACCCGTGTCGGGCAATCCCAACGTGAAGAGAACTGAGCGCGGATAGACCTCAATGACGGAGCATTTGAAGAAATTCGGCTCATGAAAGGGAAGCACCCGAAACTTCTCCGGATCAAGCATGGCCAATAATTTAATCGCCTGATAGGTCATCTGGATCATTGACGGATTGCCGCGGTGCAAGGGGCTCTGCGCCGGGCGCGAAACCGCGGCGTCACAGATTCTTTTGGGCTCTTTCTTAAATTCCACTGCCAGCTCCAGAAAGCGCTCGAAGCTCATAAATACAAGCTCTTCAGCCACTTCCTGCCAGGACTGATACTCGCCTTTACCCAGTTTCTCGGACATGAAGAGCAAAAATTCGGCTGGCAAACTAAATGGCACGTCAATGCCTACTGCGTTATAGGGAGTTTTGGCTTTTGCCAGCTCCTGCGATACCATGTGCACGCCGATTTTGTTGATCTCGTGAATCTCCAAACCGAGGTTTCCCAAGGTGCCAGAGGCAATCCAGGTATCGTTGGGCACTTGTTTGGCGCCACTAAAATCAATTCCTGCTATTAATTGGTCACTCATAGTAGAGTCTAGGTAACGGTTGTTTGAATGACAACTTATACTTCAGACGGCGTATCCTTTCCAGGACTTGACATGGGCAATCGGCTTAATGTTGATATAGCAGCGCTCTCTCGATCAGTCGCCTTTCTTGTCGATCGGGTCGGAGCCTCAGAGATTGTCCTCGGTTGCGCCTGGCTGTTCGACTCAGATAAGGCGGCCACTTGCGCTCATCTGGTGCTTCCATACGACCGTGAGCCTGAGGCTCTGAAGCTTTTCTTTCCCGCCAGTCAGCAAACGCGCGGCGTCAGTCGTGTCGTCATTCACCCCCGGTTCGACAAGCGTTCTCAGGCTAAATCGGCACCGGCAGCGTCCAAAATTGAGCACTCACATTCTGGGCGACTGCGCCAATACGACGCCGCGGTTCTATTGCTGTGCGAGGCGCCAAAGGCGATCAGTGAAAACGAGCGCAACTCTCTGGTCAACGTACTGTCGGCTCCAATTCCCGCCGCCAGTCAGGGCTTGAGCGGAAAGCTTTCCGAAATTGACTTCTTTCTGGTTGTGCAAACTATCGTCAATGCTCGCAAAGCAGGGCGAATCTATATAACGGATTCGAGAAACAATCCAATCGCCGGTCTTTTTTGCCAAGATGGGCTGGTTATGCACGTCTTCTTCGGCAATTTGACCAACGAATTAGCTTTTTATCAAATTGTGCAGAAGCAAGGCATGGGTAATTTTTACTTTGCATTAACATCAGAACCTGAATGGGATGTTGATAAACCGATCTCCAGACCGCCTGAGATGTTGTTTTTGGAAGCTCATCGCCGCCTGGAAGAGACGCAAGAATTGTTGGCATCGTTGGGTGGAGCCGAGATTGTCTATGGCAAATCGGTTAACCATCTTGATTTGAGCGTTCTACCTGCGGAAGTAGTACCAGCGTGCAAGAGTTTGTGGAATGCTCTCGATGGCACCGTTGCCATAAGCGATCTCTGGTTGCTGGTCGACTTTGACGATTATGGAATCTGCATGGCGCTTCTGGAGCTCCTAAAAACCCGGCAGATTGAGGAGGTGGCATTAAACTCCGGACCAATCTTAACCGGTGAGCAAAACCTGGTGCCACCAAACCTGGTGCTGGGCTTGCAAGCCCCATTAGCTGCCAACGACGAGTTGTGCGCTCTCAGTGTTGAACCAAGCTACGGTTTGCCATGTGTGAGGCAGGGGCGACTTTTGGGAACCCTGAATAAGGAAGATCCAAACCATCTTTTGCATGACATTCGAGTGTTGCCCCAAGCCCAGGGATGCCCGATCTTGAAGAATGGGGAGGTAGTAGGCATCCATTGTGGTCCTATGCCTTATGGAAGAGAAGTGCAAATTAAAGAAGGGAATCTGCAGCAAATGGTGTGGGTGGAGTCTTTGATAGATTGTCTGAAACAGTTGAGTGCCAACGAAACGAGTACATCGCTTGTTCCGGTAGCGGCCGGTGGCAATGGACAGAGCACTATGGTCACTCTGGTCAACTTCCAACCTGCTGCCACGGCCGGATGTCACGACGCTGCCAATTTGAGTTGCCCCAAATGTGGTGCGGCTAGCTTATGCTCGGCCAGCGAATGCAAAGCGTGCGGGCAGCATTTTTATCAGGATTATGTTGAGCGACCCAAGCGCAGCTGGGAGGCGTGGACATTTTTGTCGCTGGTGATAATTCTTTTAGTGGTCATTGTTATGCCCCAACCAACCTCGCAAGCTATCAATTATTCTAATTCGACATTTTCTGTTGTCGCTGATCCTGATTGGGTAAGCACTAGCGTCGGACAGTTAGCAGTTGGAAACAACTGGTATCATCTTGCCGCGGGAGAGGCAGTGAAAGCAAATCTACCAATAGCCTTTAAGATGGTGCCAGAAAAATCCTGTCACGCTTATCTTGTAGACAAGAGTTCTCACGAAGCAGTGAGTCTTGTCGCTTATCCGAATCCAAAATATACGGCTGCCCCAGATCAACTATTGAAGAAAGGCGCTGAGGTGTATTTGCCGGGGTTGAAAGGAGTAAGATTGTTCACGTCAACGGAAGATACGGTAATACTGTTTGCCAGTGAAACAGAGCTTCAGTTTATGAAGAATCCTGAACTGGCTGACGATGCTTTCAATAAGGCAAATTCTATTTTGGGCGTAGACTTGTTCTCGCCCGCCGTAGAAGTGCCGCTGTCCAAGCTGTCTCCGGGAAATTCCCCGCCGAACATCAACGGGCAGATTGTTTACTTAAGACGACTGATCAAAGACGGTTGCAAAACGCAATGAGGAGTAATGAAAAATGTCCATGCGCTCGATAACTTCAATAATGGCGGCCCTGATTTTTACTGGTATTGCATCTGGTGCTATGGGCGATGAAGCGGCACCTAACGCTGCCACTGACGCAGATCACTTCAAAGATGCGAAAGGCTTGTTTTTTGAGCAATTGACCAAGCCCACTCAATCGATAAATCTAGGTTTGACCTATTGGATCGAGCGGGTGCGCAAGGGAAAAACCGATCGCGTAAGCAATAAGACGCCATTTTTTTCTGGCGATCAAATCAAGTTTCACGTCAAATCCAACATCGATGGCTATGCCTACATTCTTTTGAAGAGCGGCAGCAGAGGTGAGCAATCTGTGCTTTTCCCAGACGAGAAGTCAAAGGAAGATAATCATATCGAGCGCGGCCGCGATTACGAGTTGCCGGCCGACGGTCTCATTACTTTCGATAAGCATCCTGGAACAGAGCAGTTGACGCTGTTGCTTTCTCGGCAAAAACTGGACGCCAGTGCATATCTGGCCAAACCTCACGAGAAGGCTACATACATTGCCTCTTCATCAGTAGGCAGCAAAGACTTCGTGCCCGTGCACGTAGCCGTCGCCTTTGGCGCTGAGCCTGATGTAAATTGGGACAAAGCTCCCAAAGAAAGCTCAGATGCAAAGATCCAGTTGGCATCGCTGCCCCCGGGTGAGAAGAAGGTCAAACCTACAAATTCAGCGAAAAAGAGTGACGCCTCGGCCACTATTAAAAAAACTCAAGCACCGGTTGTGGCCAGCAAATCACACAGTGGAAACAACAGCGTCACAATTGTAAAGAAGGATCCGGGCGGCATACTCCATATCGATATTGCTCTGGATCACCGTTCTTAAACAGAGTTCAGGTCGACTTCTTAACCACACCTTAAACAATCTCGTTCGAGAATCTATTCGTTCACACGAATTAGAGGTTGTCGAAACTAGCATATGGTCTGGCTCTTATCGTTTCTTTTGTGCTTTGTTCTTTTGGCTGGCGTGTTATTGGTGATTATGCCTGAGCTGTTCCCGCGATTTATCGCCCGGCGTTGGGAGCGCCATTTCCACTATTTCCGCCATTAGACGTAGAGTTGATGACAAAGAAGTAAGAAACATTTGACAACTGCCTTCACCTCTCCTTAACCGTTGGGTTTTATAATTCTGCTCAATTGTCAACCTATGAGCGAGTTATATGCCTACAGCAGCTGCCGGCCTTTTTGTCATTGATTTTCTTGTCAGGCCCTTCTTCAAAATCTACGAAAAGATGCCCATCGTCATGCTGTTGGTGACGCTGTTGCTATACGGCATCGTCGGCTACATCGTGCTCAAATCGGTCTATTTAGCCGATCAACATCGCTAGCACCTAGCGCCTGGGTGGCTTCCATCATTCGATCAGCTGAATCACTCAACGCGATCCGAAACGGAGTTCAGTATGGTGCGGCGAGCTTCCTGATTTGGGACCCTAGCCGGAACGGGTCGAACGGTTTTAATACGAGTCCGATGGTGCCTATCATTCGATAGTATTTTGTTTCATCGGTCTGCACGTCAGCAGACATGAGAATCACGGGAATTGCTGCAGTGAGCGGATTTTTACGCAACTTGGTCAATGCCTCTCTTCCGTCCATTCCCGGCATGTTGTCATCCAGCAAAATTATATCGGGGCGTTCGCATTCCGCTGCTATGAGGCAGTCAGCACCAGATTCAGCCAAATACACGTCAAATTCAGTAGATAAAACCATCTCCGCTATGGCGCGAACGCTTTTATCGTCATCAGCCAGAAGAACAGAATAGACTTGCATCTAAAACCTCACTCATTGCGAGTATTTCTAAATGCATTATTCCCAAATATCCGAATTTGGGATATCCGGTCTTAGGATATTACGATGCCTGTTTGATTCTCATCGGGTCAGGCAGTGCAAAAGTCCGTCTACACCAGGAAATACAGGCGACTGATAGAATCGTTGAGGGAAGCTCGGCTGGCCGCAAACCTCACTCAGTCAGATGCGGGTAAGGCTCTCAAACGCCACCAGTCCTTTGTGTCTAAAATTGAGTCTGGAGAGAGGCGCATTGATGTCATCGAGTTGGTAGAGTTGTGCAGTCTCTATAAGACGAGCGTGGTTGAAATACTTCGTGTTGCGGAATGACAAAACAGCCATTCCGAGATGGCTCGCAAACAAGAATGATGACTGCCGATCAAGACAGGAGCACGCAGCTGTGTTCAAAGTATTTTATTTGGCATTGCCGTTGGTTGCAGCCGTCTGTCTGTCAATAGCGGTCGATGTCGTTCAGGCAGATCCTATTCAGCTGGGTGCAACGCATAATGAAGTGCTGCCACCACTGCCTGCGCAATATCAAGCTGGGGCTGAAGTCGACGAAACGGCTCCGGCTCAGCCGCATCTGGAGTGGTTTCCCATTCCTGCGTGGATGGCAGGAACATGGCAAAAGCAAGGAGACATGGAAGATTCTGCCGTCAACCTGCAAACGGGACAGCGACTTGGGTCGCCGGTCTTCATTCGTAATGTAGTTTCTTTAAGCTTCGGCGATCAATGCGATAACAGAGGCACGGTCTGGCATGCCGAGGTTCTACCTTTTCGTTCGGACGGCTACAACGGCAAGATGGAGGACAGGCGTTTTGTCACGCAAATGCAGTGCGTGACCAACACGGCTGCCCAGGTTGTTTTGCAAGTCAGGAGCTTTGTTGTCAGCATAGATCTTAAGAAACAGAAAGTGAAGAACAGCAAGCAACAAGAAGAGATCATCACCTTTCAACCGCTTGATGGGCAACAAATTCAAACTATGAGTTCAACGCGGGACTTTTCCAGTACAGGGCAGGCTCTGATGCAATCACAGTCGCACACGACAAGAACTCGCGTAGCCGCGTTCTTGCCTGTACCGACTCTCAATGGACTGGACTTGAGGCAGTCGCTGGCCGATTATCTGGTCCAGCACAATTGGGGGTCGCTGGTACCGCAGTGAACGCCAGAATTCGGGCGCTCGTCCAGCCTCAATCTGCCCGGCTCACACCCAACAGCTTGACACTGAGCTTGTCGCTGTGCAAATTGACCACGCCCAGATAGAGCTCAATAAAATTCTTAGTCTCTCCAGGGCCGACGCTATCCTCGATGTTGTAGGTGCCTTGATCTAAAGGCGTGCCGTCTGAGTCGAAGGTGTTGTACTGAAACGAAATGTTGTGGATGGGCACCGAATTGTAGTTAAGCACCCTGATCCAGGCCACCGGGCTGTTGATCACCCAGAGCCCGGAAACGTGCCAATCAACCAGTTCCATATAGGTCCGTTTGGTCAGATCGGCGTCGCCGCCCACGGCGGTGCCGCAGCCGCAAACCGTGAGGCAACACAAAATCAAGGATACCCATGAGAAGTTAGCGAAAACTATGCGCTTCAGCGGAATTCTCATCTCTATCTTCAATCATCTGACGACGTCTATATAGGTCCAAACCAGCCAAGGTTGGCCCCAATTGCAAGAACTATCATGATCACAAAAATCAATAGAAGTCCGAAGAAGACCGGCTCCCCTTCTCCTAACATCGCTACAACCCTTCATTTCGAGACTCCACCACGTACAATTTGATCCTATACCATGATGTTGGTTTATGCTTTGCTTCTAGCTAATCCTCTGCCCGTGCGTGAATTTGATGGTCTCTGCAATTTTAAGCCGCGACGAGATTAAGAAGGAGTTTCCGCCATCTCAGGAGTGCTTGTATTTGAATACAGGCAGTTGTGGACGGAAGCCTCAGGCTGTCCTGGCGGCCATCAATCAAGGATGGACCGACTTCAATGTCAACCCAACTATAACCACGTTTATTGATCAATCTCCGTGGGAACTGGCTAGAGGGGCCGTGGCCAAACTGCTTAATGTGCCGGCAAACAGCTTGTTGCTGGTTCAAAATTCTACGCACGGGTTGCATCTTTTGCTGAACAGCTTCCTCGATTGCGCGCCGGATGAGCTTATAACGACCAATCACGAGCACGGATGCGTATCGGCATTGAGACGGCACTTGCATGAAACAAAAGGGATCAAGACTTTTGTCCACGAAGTGGACGAGTTGTGCGACACGGATCATCTGATCAACGGCGTTATTAGTCTTATTACGGCCAACACAAAAATGATATTGGTCAGTGAACTGGATGGTTTTACTGGTCAAAGACATGACTTGAGCAGATTGGTCGAGCACTGTCAGGGCGCAGGCATTCCTTTGTTGGTTGATGGAGCCCATTGTCTGGGGCAGGTCATCTGTGATCCGGCGCGCTATCCAATGTGGGTCGCTTCTGGACACAAGTGGCTTGGTGGACCCAACGGCACCGGCATAGTTTACGTGGCACCGCATTTAGTGCCAAAACTCAAGCCTGTGTGGGTCGGCGACAAACACTTCGAACGCAAAGATGCTGATATAAATGATTTGCGCAGATTCGAATCGCAGGGTACGTGCGACGTAGTGCGCTGGTATGGCTTAGCTGCTGCTGTGGATCTTCAACTAAGACTGGGGGCGCGCAGAATTTATGAACGGGAGATGCAGTTGCTGACTTATCTGCACGATCGAATGCAGGATTTGCATCCCACCTTCAGAAGACGTGTGCGAAACGATGATCCCCGGTCAGCAATGCTAGCATTTTATTGGAGGGAGGATCAGGTGCGCGTGCCGGATCTGAAAGAGGCTCTGTGGGAGCGTCATAAAATCTGGGTTCAGCCAGACTTCATCAATCTTAAGCCCCACACCGGTGTGCGCATATCTTGCCACTATTGCCTCGAAGAAGATGACATCGACAGATTCGTGGTGGCACTGAAAGAGTTGATCAATGACTGAATCATTCCTGCCATTTTCGTTGCTGAAGAATTGTCATCTGATGACGATTGTTCCCGCTCTTTGGCCGCGGCAGATGCCTAAGTCTGAGGCTGGAGAAAAGCGTCTGTTTCGAGTGGCAGCGGACACCCAAATTCTTGGTCATCATCACTTTCATCCTGATAACAAAACAGCCAAAACCTTGATTATCGTGCATGGATTGGAAGGCTCGGCTGATTCCTCATATCTTTTGGGGCTGTGTCACAAAGCCATGCAAGCGGGAATGAATGTCATTCGCCTCAATTTGCGCAATTGTGGAAACACTCTGCAGTTGACGCCAACTCTATACAACGCTGGTTTGAGTGGCGACATCATCGCCGTGGCCAGGGAGCTGCGCGATGTCGACGGTGTGACCTCCATTTTCACGGCGGGATATTCCCTTGGTGGCAACATCGTCTTGAAGGCCGCAGCTGAATTGGGCGAGAAAGGCCCGGCTTTGTTTGCGGGTGTGTGCGCGATCTCGCCTTCGCTGGACTTACCGACCTCCGTTAAGGCACTGGAAAGAGGCTTCAATCGTCTTTACGAGACGACTTTCTTGTTCAGTCTGAAAGCGAAAATTCGGGCTAAACATGCGCTATTTCCTCAGTTGTACGATATTGACAAGATCTCTGAGATTACCAAGATAAGAGACTTTGACGATCGCTACAGCTGCCACGACGCAGGTTACGGCAGTGCCGCAGAATATTACGAAAAGGCGAGCGCACTGCCGATGATGCCTGGCGTGCGGGTGCCGACTTTGATCATTGCCGCCCAAGATGATCCGATTGTCCCATTTCACTCTTTCCAATCGGAACTTTTGCGATCTCAATACATAAGGATCTTGGCGCCGGAGCACGGCGGACACGCCGGTTTCATGGGCAGTGCCTTCGAGGGCACAGGGATGATGCGCGATCGATACTGGGCGGAAAACAGAGTGATCGACTTTTGCGCCGCACTACCCGGCAGCGAAGGCGCACCGCCGGCATCTTTGCCGCCTCATCTTTAGATTTTCGTTAAATCTGCCGTCACCAGCTGCGGTGCGCAATGGTGGCAGCGCCGCTACCGTACCTTATGGTTCAGGGGTTGATGCGTCACCGGCAGTGGTGCTTGAAAGAGCCCTTGAATCATTCTCGGCGAGCGGCTGGAAGCGGGCATCTGTACGGTTTATCCTCTTTACGACTCGCATTTCTCAGCAGTGTCTGGTACCATGCGAAGCGATGGAGAGCTAACCGATCGACAGTTGAAAAGGGATGCTTTCGTTAAGATCTTGATCTTCGTGTTTTGTTCCGCCAGCTTTGTGGAAAAACATTGAAGAGCCATCTTTCAAGGGGAGGATTTATTCGTTATGAGAACAAAGTTAGCAGCAACAGCGCTGTCGTTGTGTATGGTCCTGGGCACCGTAGCTCCAGCATTTGCCGACTCAGACGCTGGTCTGGATCACGCCGTTGACGGGTCACTGATTGTTACCAGAGTGCTTGGAATGGGCGCTGGTCTGGTATTTGGGACCCCAGTAGCAGTCGGTCGAGAAACGACCAAGAGCTTCATCAATCTTACTTCCGGCGCTGCTGACAAAGTCGGTGGCCATAATTTCATGCCCTCGTGCCTATTAGCTTGTTTCTTCTCAGTTCCTGCTGCCGTCATTGTCGGTACTGGAAAAGGCGTATACGCCGGCACCAAGAATGGCTTGAACGGATTTAATACTCCATTCGCCCAAGATTCCTTCAGCATGGGAAGTTTGGAAGAATAGTAACTTCATTTTGAATTCACTCCGAATTCATTCTTGAAATTCATTCTCGATTAATCGTGGATGTCGCGGCAACTTTCGGGTTGTCGCGATATCATTTTTTCATGGAAGAATTATCAGCCTGGATTACCCGCTTGAAAGCGACAAAAAGTCGCCTGGAGCTGCTTAGTGCGTTGGACCAGTTCAGGGTTTTAGAGTGGACGGATGAACAACGCTCCAGCATAGCCAAGCTTTACATGCGTCTGCTTGACGTCTTGCCCGATGGTGATGAACAGCCGGCCGCTGTCGCCGGCAGCTCGGCCAAGCAGCCGCAACTAGCCGCCGGCAGCGGGCAAGCCTCGGCGGCAGCCAGCCAGCAGACCGCGCCAGTGCCCGCGGCTGGAGCGCCTCAGACAGCATCAGAAGAGGATGAAGAAGTCTGGTATGAAAAGATGTGAAGTCGCACCCCGGTAAAGTGCGAAGTTCAAACAACATTTATCTGCTCATGACGCGGATCAGTCGCGCTCTCCTTTGGGTTCCACTGTCTCGTTTTGCGTGGACGATCGAAACCCCAACTTTCTTGCCATCAAGGCGTCGGCTTGCGCAAGCTTGTCGTCTCCCAGTTTCTTTAGCGTTTCCGATCGCAGCCTATGCGCTTCCGCATAATTTGGGAAGAGCTTGATCGCTGCGGAGAAGTTTGCACAAGCCTCTTTGTTGAGACCGAGTTTTAACTGGCAAAGACCTAGCTGCTTAGAGGTACGAGCGCGAGTGGTTCCTAACTTAATCGCTGCTTCGAAGTCCTTGCTGGCACCAACAAAATCGCCCAACTGCACTCGCGCCTCGCCACGAGATTCGTAACCCTCCATCACCTTTTTGGTTTTGGTTTGGAGCAATTTGGTGCAATCGGCCTCAGCTTGCGCATATTTGCCTATCTTATAAAAGCATTGTCCCCTCAAGGCAAAAATACGTGTATCGGTTGGATGTCCTGGAAATTCTTCAAACGGAAACTGCTTATCCTTAGTGGCTGTCATCTTTGCATGCACTTCAAGGGCCTGAGAGTATGCCTCAATGGCTGGTCGGTACTGACAAATCCTGTGGTGGCACAGCGCCACCCTGACGTAAGTTTGAAATTCATTAGGGAAGAGCCGGCATGCCTCTTGGGCTGTCTGCAACGCTTTTTCATACTCCCTGTTCAGCACATAGTAGTCACAGCGAGCTAAATATCCGTTTAGACTGTTTCCATAAAGGTTCGAGGCCTTGTGGAATGCGTTCTTTGCCCGCAGAACGAAACCTATTCGATGGCAACAAACTCCGATGCGGTAAGTGACATCAGGATCCGCGGACTCAGTGCTGCCCAAGTATTGATCGTACTGATCAAGGGCATGGGGAAAGTCTTCAGCTTTATACAGCGCATCACCTCGCTGTTTGCCCAGGTCAGCCTCCCCAACCTGAGGGCTCCCCTGCTTGTTCGGCTTCTGAGCCGGCAGCGCAGGCGTGGCGCCTGCTTCAATTTGATCCGCAATTGCAGATCTTGCGCCTGCTTCGATGTGAGCAACGAGAGTGCAGGAAAAGAGAACGGTCCAGAAATTGTTGCCCAGGCTTCGCACAGATTTCCCCGCCACCCTTGCTGATATTTTTTTCCCCACACTGACTGTCTCCAACCCCGCGCTTAACTCGCAGTTCAAGAGGGCAGGTTGTGAGCACGAAACCACAAGGATGGTTCAACCTACATCAGCCATTATGGTCAAGCGGTCAACGAACTTCTTCAACCTTTCGCACAAGGCGTTGCTTTTGGTGATGCTGCCGCTTACCTGCGACATCATACTTTTGGTGATGCTTTTCAATCTTGTTCTAAGTGCCGAGCAACTTGCGGCCCGAACAGAACACGTGCGGTGGATTAGAGCTCAAGCTGATGCAATTTTTGAACACGTGGGAGAGGCTGCGGTGTCACTGGCAGGAGCCTCGAACCTTTCCATTATCAGGGGGTACGAAGGTCTGGTGACACAGGTCAAACAAGATCTGGCAGATCTCGTTACGGCAAGCAATAAAACGGAGGATCTCGCCGCTGCCGTTCAGATTCAAGCGACTACCCAACGGATTCTGGGAGTACTTGATGAAGACAGGATCAGAAAGGAAAACGATAGCATTGAATATCCACTGGGTTACAACAACACACGCAGACAACTGACTGATTTGCTGAAGATTCTGGAAGAATCGATTGAGCGAGCTTATCCTGCTGAGCAACGAGCCGATTTGGAAAGAGAAACAGTTGCTTCCGGCCAAATGATCAAGATCATCATCATTGTTGGATTCATCGGTAACGTAATTCTGGCACTGTCTTTGACCGTCTATTTTAACCGCGGCACCACGCGCCGTTTGCAAGCTCTTATGAAGAACATCAATTCTCTGGCAGAGGGAAAAGAATTGGCACCGCCAATCGGCGGACGGGATGAAATCGCCCAATTGGATTCTACCTTTCATGACATGGCTGACTTGCTGGCACAAGCGCAGCGCTCGCGACAAGAAGTAATGCAGATGGTCAGTCATGATTTGAAAAGCCCTTTGTTCTCAATTCAATTGGTTCTAGACATGATGCTTAGTGGCAAGGTCGGCCAGCTTGATGATAAAGGAGAGAAGCTTGCCTGCGCTGCGCGTCGCAGCGCCTCTCGCATGCTCGCTCTGATCAATGATCTGCTTGAGATTGAAAAGATGGAAGCCGGTATGCTCGAACTCGACAAATCGGACATCTCGCTCTCATCAGTCTTTGAGCAGTCCATTCAATCAGTGACGGCACTAGCCAATGAAAAAGGCGTCGAGCTCCAGTCCGTAGAGACAAACTTAAATCTCTATGCCGATAGCAACAGACTCGTGCAGGTACTTGTTAATTTGCTTTCCAATGCCGTGAAATTTTCGGACAGAGGCTCCAAGGTGATTGTGGCGGCCCAGCAGGTAGCTGAGTGGGTAGAGATCAAAGTATCCGATCAAGGGCGCGGCATTTCAGCTGACAGCAGCAAATTCATTTTCGATAGATTCCATCAGATCCGCGCCGAAGATGCCAAAAACCTACATGGAACCGGGCTTGGTCTGTCCATATGCAAGGCGCTGGTAGAATTGCATGGTGGTGATATTCGGGTGGAAAGCGAAGAAGGCAAAGGCACCACGTTCTTGTTTCGCATTCCGGCACGAGGCAAAGTCGTTCTTCCCGAATCTGCCGACGGAACTGATGTCGTTCCTATTGACCATAAAGGCGCTCCTGGACAGTGATACTGGATATGGTGCGGGACTTGCTCAGCGCCAAGCTGTTGGGTGGCATTCAATTTTTACATTGTGCCAACGTCCTGCAAAGTTTCTGCATGGTTGCTGACAGGTTCGACCCTTAAAGTGTCAATTGCACTACGAAGTGGCTAGTTTCCAAATGGTTCCTTGGAACTTTGACCACCTTTGAGGAGGAAGAATGATTACAGCACACACCGGAGATACGATCGCCGATCAAATTAGACAGCACCAGTCAACAGACAATGACCTATCGGATGTTGCTCGCTCATTGGCTGACGCACATGCAGACCGCCCGGCAATGTGGCGGCAAGATCTGGCGCAGACGAATGATGCGCTCCACGAAAAGGGATTTCTGCCAGGAATGGACATTATCGGCGTTAGCGGTCAAGATCTTGTCACTCGCGACAGTTCTGGAACTGTGCGGCAGTTTGACTCGACCGACGTAAGAAGCTTTTGGCTCCCCGTGACGGTTAAGATGGATTATCAGGGTGCTCCCAATGTTTTGGGCCAAGCACTGGGCTCGGGCATTGATGGAGCGATTGGGGGGGTGTTGACGAGCTTCGTTCCAGGAGCCAATCTCGGTCTTTGGCCAAAACAACCCTTTGTATTAGGAGCAGCAGTGGGCGTCTTCGATCTTGGTTTGGATCGCATGCTCAGCAAGAATATCACTGAGAAGTCCTGGTACGGCTTGATCGATCCAGCCCAGCAGGCGAACAAATCGACTATATTCAAGCCCAAACAAAATAGAATCAATGGGTATAGGCGCTTCGTTGATGTTGCCCGTGGATGCCAGAGTTAAAGTCGCTCTTGCAGCAGGAGCATGGGTGACAGGAAGAATCGCCAACGCCATTGAATTCGATTGCTCAAGCGCATGAAACCCTTAGTGCTCGCACTATCGTCCGGAACCCTGGCTCTGTTGGTGAGACACCATTGATGGAATGCCATCATGTAAATGTCCATTCCGACCCTTATGCTATATAAGTGGTAGCACGATGTAAAGCTAAGGCAGTAACGAGGAATGGCTAAAATTCTTCTTGCAGATGACGATGAGGAACTGATCCAGGTGCTCCGTGGTTGGCTTGAGCCAGATCACAACAATATCGAAGCTGTGCACGATGGGCTGCACGCTTGCGAACTGCTGAAAACTTCAGAATATGACCTTGTCGTGCTTGACGTGTGCATGCCCGGAATGAGCGGGCTTGATGTTTTAAAGAAATTTCGTGCCAATCAGGGGATGACACCAGTTCTGATTTTGACCGGAAGGGATTCTGTCGATGATGTTGAAAAGGGTTTCGAAGCCGGCGCAGATGATTATTTGCGCAAGCCGTTTCACGGCAAAGAGTTAGCCTCGCGTGTCAAAGCATTGCTGAGGAGACCGCACACGCTTGTTGGAAGCGTGCTGAGCTGCGGCGATATCGTGTTTGATATAGAAAGTTTTCGGGTGACAAGGAATGGTGAAGAGATAAGTCTCCTGCCGAAAGAGTATGCTCTGCTTGAGTTTTTTATGAGAAATCCAAATAAAGTATTCACCGCTGAAGCATTGCTTAACCGCGTCTGGCACTTAGATTCAGACGCCACCATTGACGCGGTGACGACCTGCATCAGCCGCCTTCGTCAAAAGATCGATTCCGACCCCAGTCATTCTTTGATTCGCACCATGCGCGGTGTAGGTTATAAGTTGGAAAATCGATAAGAGTCAGTAGCGCTCTCTTTTCGGTTCCGTTGCATCATTGCCATTGATGCTGGGAGATCCCAAATCGTAGAACGTTATACGTTATACGTATGACGTTATACGATCGGAGGTAGGCAACGTCTGCGCTCCCGGAATCAGTATTGCTCGCTGGGCAGGAGCGGGCGCAAGCCGAGCTTTTCTGCCATTTTTGCGTCAATTTCTGCAGCCTGGTCGTTTCCGAGCTTCTTCATTACGTCCGATCGCAGTTTATATGCGTCCACATATTTAGGGAACATCTTGATCGCTTCATTTAGGTTTGCACAGGCCAGGGTGTTGAGGCCGAGTTTCTGCTGGCAAAAAGCCAATTGCTTAAAAGTACGGGCGCGAATCGTTCCTTGCCCAAATTGGCCTGCAGGGCGAGCTCTGGCAAGTTTAATCGCTGTTTCGAAGTCTTTGCTCGCACCGACAAAATCGCCCATCTGCAAGCGCGCCTCGCCGCGTGCTTCGTAACCCGGAAAGAAGTCAGGCCTAAGGCCGATCACCCTGGTGCAGTCGGCCTCGCACTCCTTAAATTTGCCCACCTTGTAATAGCATTGCGCTCTCAACGCGACTATACGTGTATCGTGTGGACGCCCCCAAAATTCTTCGAATAGAGTCTGTTTATCGCTGATTTTTCCATGCACCTCAAGTGCCTTTGAATACGGGGCGATTGCCTCGCGGTACTGACAGATCTTGTGGAAGCAAAATCCCAACCGGGCGTAGGTTCTCCATTCATTTGGAAAGAGCCGGCAAGCCTCAAGGGCTTCCCGAAGCGCCTGGTCAAAATCCGATTTCATCATGTAACAGTCACAACGAGCAAAATACCCCTTCATACTGTTTCCATAAAGCTCAGAAGCTGTTTGGAATGCCTTGGTTGCCAGATCAGGAATACCCATACGTTGATAACAAACTCCGCTGCGGTACGTCACATCCGGATCGGCTCTCTTAGTCAGTGCCAGGTATTTCTCATAATCGTCAACCGCCTTGATATACTCCATCCCCTTAAAATGATGATCACCGCTGAGTTTGTAAAAGCCGGCGTCTTCAGAAGTCTTAACTTGAGATTGCGCCGTCTTAACTCGAGGCTGTGCAGGCGTGTTCTCAGTTGCATGAGCAGACAACCCGCCGTAAACGAGAACGCAGAAGAAGAGACCGAACCAGAAATTAGTGCTCAGCTTTTTCACACATCGTACCCGCATCGCTTTCCTCATCGTTTTTCCCGGCACTGACCGTGGCCAATCCACGCTTAGCGATGAAGACTATCGGGCAGGTTGTCAGCACGGGCAAGGAGGGGCAAAACGTACACCAGCGGCTATGGTAGATCGGTCAATTAGATTCCTACACCTCGACCTTACCCTTTTGCACAAGGCGTTGCTTCTCGTCATGTTGCCGCTTGCATGCGACATCATATTCTTGATCATGCTTTTCAATCTGGTTCAAAATGGTGAGCAAGTTGCAGCCCGAGCGGAGCACGTACGAGTGAACAGGGCTCAAGCTGATGCTATTTTCGAACACGTCGGTGAAGCTGCGGTCTCGCTGGTGGGTGAGAATACACCAATTGTGACAGGATACGCCAGTTTGCAGAATCGGGTCAGGCAAGATGTGGCCGACCTCGTCACTGCCAGTGACAAACAAGAGGAGCTCGCTGCTGCCGTTGAGATTCAAGCGATAACCGAACGTATACTGGGAGTGCTTGCGGAAAACAGGTCGCAAAAGGAAAACGACGGCATTGAGTTTCCGCTGGGTTACAACAATTCACGCAGACAACTGATCGATTTGCTGAACAGCCTGAAACAATCCATTGAGCGCGCTTATCCTGCCCAGCAGCGACAAGAACTGATTGAGGAAACAGCACAGTCAAAGGAAAGGATCAAGAAAGCGATCATTGTTGGCTTCACCATGAACGTTATTCTGGTGCTGTCGTTGGCGATCTATTTTAACCGGGGCACCACTGCGCGTTTGCAAACTCTGATGAACAACACCAGATTGCTGGCAGAGGGAAAAGAACTGGCACCACTTATCGGTGGACGTGATGAAATCGGCAAGCTGGATTCTACTTTTCATGAGATGGCTGACTTGCTGACACAAGCGCAACAGTCGCGTCAAGAAGTCATGCAGATGGTCAGTCACGATTTGAAAAGCCCTTTGTTCTCAATTCAATTAGTTCTGGAAATGGTGGAAAGTGGCATGGTGGGGCAGCTTGATGATAAGGGAAAAAACCTTGTCTCGGTCGCCGGTCGCAGCGCCACACGCATGGTCACTCTCATCAGTGATCTGCTCGAGATAGAGAAAATTCAAGCCGGTATGCTCGCACTCGACAAAGCAGAAGTTTCGCTCTCATCTGTCTTTGAGCAGTCGATTCAAACGGTGGCGGCACTAGCCAATGAAAAAGGCATCGAGGTCGAGTCATTAGAGACAAACATAGTTCTCGATGCCGATAGTAACAGGCTGGTGCAGGTACTTGTTAATTTGCTTTCCAATGCGTTGAAATTCTCGCCCAAAGGTACGAAAGTAACTGTTGCCGCCCAGCAGTTAGCTGAGTGCGTAGAGATCAAGGTATCCGATCAAGGGCGTGGCATCCCAGCTGAGCGCGCCAAATTCATTTTCGATCGATTCCATCAGGTCTCATCGGAAGATGCCAAAATCCAACATGGAACTGGGCTTGGTCTGTCCATCTGCAAAGCGCTAGTCGAGTTGCATGGTGGTAATATTCGGGTGGAAAGCGAGGTTGGCAAAGGCAGCACGTTCATTTTTACACTTCCTACTGCACGCGAGAAAATCTCCTCTGGAGGCGGGTCTGATGTTGTTGCTGTCGCGCAGTAATAAGGCACCACAGGCAAGACGGTGCCTGGTAGGTATTTTCATGGCTGTGCTTTGGCTTTGTTTGACTGTCACCAGCAGCGTAGGTCAGCCAACAGCCCAACCAACCCAACCAACCCAACCAACAGCTCAAGCGCCTGGTCAAGCGATTTCCGTGCTTCCAACTGACACCGATACGGCGATTACTTCATTCAACCAGCCACACATGTGTTGGCTCCCGGGCAGCCCAGCCAGAAATCAGCTTCTTGTTTTTTTGCCTGGCACAAATGGGTCGCCGCACCAGAATTTTCCCTTTGCAAGAGTGGCTGCTGGGTCGGGATATCATGTCATCTCTTTGGAGTACCCCGATACGGTGGCCGCTCAGCAAGCTTGTACAAGGAGCGCTGATCCTGACGCCTATATGAATTTTCGGCTGGATGTGATCGAAAGTGGGAATTCATCCAAATCGGTAAGCATCAGTCAGGCAGACTGCATCTACAACCGCCTGGCTAAGCTGCTGCAGTATCTGGATCGCCAACAGCCCACCCAGGGATGGCGACAATTCCTCACCGCCGACAATGGCATTGACTGGAGCAAAGTAGTGATAAGCGGACACTCTCAAGGTGGAGGACACGCCTGTGTTATCGCCAAACTCAATACATGCGCCAGAGTGATTCTGTTTGGCTCACCGAAAGACTTCAGCCATTATTTCAACAAACCAGCAAACGGATTTGATGCCGAAAGCAAAACTCCAGCCGGCAGGTATTTTGCTTTGAACCACATAGAAGATGTTATGGGCGCTTGCAACCACGATCAGCAGATGGAAATCTTCAACGCCATGGGTCTGACAAAGTTGGGCATCGCCCGGATCGACCAGGGTCCTTCAGCCGAATTCAATCATGCTCATTTGCTCTTTACAGATGTGCAGCTGGCAGATATGACCAATAAAACCGCTGTTCATTGTTCCGTCATTACCAACAGGACTGCCGAAGCTAACTGCGGCACTGCCTGGAAGTACATGCTGACGACGCCCGTGGAATGAGGACGGTTGCGATTAATGTCCTTGATGCTGCAACTAGCTACAATGCAGTAACTTAGAAATTTTGATGGCGCAAGCTGAACAGTTTGTTGTCATTATGGGAGGAAGGAAGAGATGGCTGACAACGACTCCGTAGTCGCAATTTATACGAATCATGCTGATGCCGAAGAGGCAATCAAGGAACTGCAAAAATCGGGCTTCGACATGAAGAAGCTCTCTATCGTGGGAAAGGATTATCACACCGACGAGCATGTTGTTGGATATTACAACACAGGCGACAGAGTTGCTCACTGGGGCAAAACTGGTGCATTCTGGGGCTGGATCTTTGGATTGCTGATTGGATCAGCCTACTTTTTCGTGCCCGGTCTTGGAATGGTAATGGTTGGCGGACCAGCCTTGCTGTGGATACTCGGCGGACTGGAAACAGCCGTAATGGTTGGCGGCTTGTCAGCCATTGGTGCTGCTCTTGTTAGCGTCGGCATTCCCAAAGACAGCGTGCTCAAGTACGAAACTGCGCTGAAAGCTAATAAGTTTATTGTTGTCGCGCACGGCACTGCCGCCGAAGTGCAGAAAGCGAAATCGATAATCGACAGCGGCAAAGCAGAATTGTCGGATGTGCACACAGTGACCGAGCCGAAGGCGGCCCCGACTCCAGTGTCGGTCTGAGTCCAAGGTTGATTGTCCAAGGTTGATTGTCAACAGTTTTTCGGATGTTGCAGGCAGACGCCTGTGCTCCGACGACTAGAAGAAAAGCTCCCGAATTTCGGGGGCTTTTCGATCTTTTTCTTCATTCATAGCTCATAATTTTCCCATGACAAAAACAGACCCAAACAATTTTACTCCCTGGCAGGAAAGCTGCAGCGCCTTGGTCAAAAGCCATCTTCAGTTGCCGTCGATCGAAGGATTGAGCGGAGAATTGGAATATGACGTTGCCATTATAGGCGGTGGCATCGCCGGATTGAGTGCCCTCGATGCGATCGCTCAGTCAGGCATGAAAGCGGCCCTGTTCGACGGTCACCCCAATCTGGGCCTGGGCGCTTCCGGCAAAAATGCCGGCATCTTTTGTGCCGGCATCAACATGCCGATCACATACACACCCAAGGGCAGCCCGGCTGCCGCACTCTGGTCGGCTACGCACCACATGCTTCTGGCAATTCTAGAAGAGGCTGCGCAGCCTGAGAGTATGCTCTATGCCCGCCGCGTCGGCGCCCTTGCTCTGGCTACTTCGCCTACTGCCGGTAAACGGTTGGTGCAGGAAACCAGGGCCCGCAATCAGGCGGCAATGAGCGCTGAAATGATAAACGCTAAGGACCTGGACAAGATTACACAAGGATTCTTGGATGTCAGCACCGTCCACAGTGCCATGTTCTTGCCTGATGAAGGCACCATTCATCCGCTCACGCTTCTGGCCACCGTTGCCAACCGGGCGCGCAAAAACGGCGGCGAACTCTATGGCGCCGCCCCCATTGGGCAGATTAAGAAGGCTCATGATGGATGGATTTTAAGTTCGCAGTTTGGCATAAAAATCAAATGCCGCGCGCTAATCTCGGCAATCGGCCCCATTCTCAACCCTACAGGAAGAATCTTTGCTCTCTCCTTCCGCTACGAACCTCCGGCTGGTTGCCCGGTCTGGTGGGATGCCAACCCGTACATCTACTATGACTACAGACCCGGAAACGGATTCTTGACCGTCAGTGGTGGCAGATATGGTGCGCCGCAAACAGATAAGGCCGATCGGAAATATCACGTTAAAATGGCTCAGGCTGCCAGAAAGTGGGTGCCTGATTTCGCCTGCCTGGAACCCTCTCACGCCTGGGCCGTTGATTTGAACGTGTCACCCGATATGTTGCCTGAAATCACTGAGCTGGGTGAAAACCATCTCTCCATTCATGGGCTTGGTGCGCTCGGTGTGCTGCCCGGAATCGTTCTGGGAAGACAAGCCGGCGATCGCACAGTGACGAAGTTGCGGTCTGAAAAAGCGAACAGCAGATCTTGAATGATGCTTTTTCTTACAACTTACACCTTCTTTATACCTGGGATTTAGGATTGGGGATTGGAAGTTCCTTGAAAAGAAGCCAAAACCAACAGCACGGAGCCTGATATTGAATATGAAACAGATGCTCTTCGTCTCAATCATCACCGCAATTGCCAACACATTCGTCGCCGGTTCACAGCCGGCGCCGGCAACCGAAAAATCCAGTTCTGACTTCTTTGCCCCATATAATTTTCTGGTCGGCAATTGGACCGCTGAAGGCGGCGGCGGACAGCCTGGAACCGGGACTGGTTCTTTCACTTTTAAACCAGACTTAGGGGAGAAAATCCTGGTTCGAAGAAATCATGCTGATTATCCAGCAAGCAAAGATCGTCCAGCATCCAGTCATGACGATCTGCTGATACTTTACCCTGACGCTTCCGGCGCTTCAGGCAAGGCAGTCTATTTTGATAACGAGGGGCACGTCATCAACTACAGTGTTGATGTCTCTTCCGACAAGAACATGATTACATTTGTCAGTGAAAAACTGGACGGCAAGCCTAGATTTCGACTGTCGTATGCAAAAACCGGAAGCGATTCAGTGACGATCAAATTTGAGATGGCCCCTCCAGGCAAGCCGGAAGGTTTCACTCCCTATGTCACAGGCAACGCACGCAAGTCCCCATAGGCAATGAACGTGCTATTCTATGGCTCTTCTGCCCCGGGAGCGCAGGCGTCTGACCTGCTTCTATACCTCCACCCGGGAGCGCAGGCGTCCCGCCTGCTTCTGTACCTCTAACTTATCGGTGTGTGTAAAATGAGCCAAGATCTAAAATCCGCCCAAGACCAATCAGCCGCCGTTCTGGAGTTAATCGCCAAGAAGAAACTGTCTGCCCAAGAGGTGCAGACCGTGATCGCAGATTCTGTACGGTACTGGACCAATCACGTCAACGCCGGATTCTTGCAGTATAGAAAATCTGTCAGCACTGATTACACAGCCGTCGAATGGGATGACGAAGGTTCCGTCTTTCGAGACGTGAACGGAAAAGAATTTATCGACATGCTTGGTGGCTTTGGCATCTACAACGTCGGTCACCGCCATCCGAAAGTGCTTGCTGCTGTTCGCAACCAGCTGGAGAAGCAGGCTATTCATTCGCAAGAGTTGATCGATCCCTTGCGCACTTACCTGGCTCATCTGGTCTCCCTGATTACACCGGGCGATCTGCAATATGCGTTCTTCACCAACTCAGGCACCGAATCAGTGGAAGGATGCTTGAAGATGGCTATGCTGACCACAGGCAGGCATCATTTCGTCGGCGCCCTGGGCGGCTTTCACGGCAAAACTCTGGGCTCTCTTGGTGGCACTTCAAAGGCTGTTTTTCGTGAGCCGTTCTTGCCGCTTATGCACTGGACGCATGTTCCATTTGGCGATCTCGATATTTTGAAAACGATTTTGTCATCTTGTGATTTTTCCGGCGATCGCGTTGCCGCTGTTGTACTTGAGCCGATCCAGGGTGAAGGTGGCATCAATGTTGCGCCGCCCGGGTACCTTGCCGGCGCCCGAGAACTTTGCGATAAGTATGGAGCCGTGCTCGTCTTCGATGAAATCCAAAGTGGAATGGGGCGCTCAGGCAAGATGTTTGCTTGCGATCACGACGGCGTCACCCCAGATCTAATGGCGGTAGGAAAAGGCTTTGGTGGCGGCGTTATGCCGATTGGAGCTTGCATAGGCACACCGAGAACTTGGGAAAAGTATATTGAAAATCCATTTCTGCACACCACTACATTTGGTGGCAATCCGCTCAGTTGTGCAGCTGCCATCGCCACGATAAACGTATTATTGGATGAAGATTTGCCCGGACAGGCAGCCGAAAAAGGTGAATATCTTCTGCCGAAGTTTGCCGAATTGGCCAAGAAGTATCCAAAGGTTCTTCAAGGAGCACGAGGCCGCGGCCTGATCCTGGGCATGGAATTCGCCAACAATGATCTTGGCTACCAGGTGGCGAAGGAACTCTTTAGTCGCAACATTCTCATTTCCGGAACTTATATAAATGCACGCGTGTTGCGAGTGGAACCGCCCCTGGTGATCAGCTACGAACAGTTGGATAAGTTCCTTGCTGCATTGGAGGAATCTCTGGCGGCGGTGTACAAAGAACAATCACTCTCAGAAAAAACAATGAGCCGCATTTAGAATTGACTGCCTGCATCGCGGCGCCGAGCGATCAGATTGAGAAATCGCTGCACGTCGGCATCGGCATTCAGACCGACGTGCTGATTTGCCGCTTCTAAAAGAGGTTGACTCTCAACCGGAGGATGCGTCTGGGCAACCAACCTCTGAGTCAGAGAGCCAAGCGAATACGCATCCCATTCATACTTTGCGCCCATATAGAAAGCCCAGGACGTCTGGCGAAAATCATTTATAGTATCCAACCTTTGCTTGAGAAGCTCTATAAGCTGTGGGCGAATCTCATGCGCATCTTGCACAGTTGGCTTGCCGCTCTGGCTTAGTTTTTTGCCAAGCTCTTCCACAGCACGATCGAATTGCTCATCTCCATATCCTGCCGACTCGCTGCCCAATTCCTTGATTGTCGCCCAGTTGGTGAGGACTTCCCTGGCCCCATCGGCACCTTCCAGATCGCCTATCATGCTGGTGATCGTGCGAAAGTCTCCAGTCGTGCGCTGATATGCAGGGGGAACATTGCGACCGGTGCGTCTTGAGAGGGCGATTGCTTCAGCTCCATCTCTTTCTTGCGCTGTGAGAGGCTGACCGTCTCTTGTTCTCACCATGTCGCGCAGCCATTCGATCGATGGCAAGGGAATCTTTTCATCAATTGTTTGCTGCCATTGCGTCAACATCTGGGCGTCAGGTTTCTGTCCGTAGAGCAGATAGTACTCATGCAGAACCGAGTCGGTGTCCGGGCGAATCTCATTTAAAAGACGTCTGCGCAGTGTTTCCAGCTCAGCATCGGTCGGCTCCTTACCCAGGTGCATATCATCAGCCAGCTTTGCCACCATCAACTGCTGTTGCTCATTGTGAGTCAGTTCATGGATGATGGTATCGTCCACCTGTGCCGGATCTCTGTACATGAGCGTGTCTCGATTGACGCGCACTGTACCGTTGCGTTCGCTGAAGGAACCGGCATCGCCTGCCTCGCTGCCAATCTCTACTTTCGGTGAAGCAATGGCGCGTCCAGTGCCAGTTTTTTGTGTGTAGTATTGCTCGATTGATTTTTGCAGCTGCTCTTTCGTCTGGTCGAGCCGCTCAGCCAGCTGGTTGTGAACCTGCTCCCATTTGCTAAAGTTATCTGCAAAGTCATCTACGACCCACTTATGCATTGCCACAGTAGTCGGGCCCAGGAACTCGGCATTTTCATTGAAAAACTTTTTCACCATCACCGGATTATCACGCAATTCTTCCAGGGTGTATCCTCCCGGAAGTTGTTCGTCAGGCTGCAACCGACCAGATCTGATCGCCTGCTTTTGTGCTATCTCGATCGCCCGAAACGCTTCCTCATAATTGCTGGACCAGTCTGCGCAGTGCTGCTTTAAATCAGCTTCCTGCAGCCATAGAGATTGCAGCTCGGCTCTGCTCTCTGGGGCACCACGCACGATACCATCTATGGTGTTGACAAAGTCTTTGTAACGAGCGGGGTCAAAGAGCGAATACTCCTTGGCCAGCGGTTGAGCAGCTTCCATGAGCTCGGCTTCAGACAAATGAGAGAGCGGCTTGTTTTCGATCCATAAACCATCTTCGTAATGGCCGTCGATGTGGGTTCTGATTCGCCAGTGGTTGGGAATGCCACCACTCTCAGAGGCATTCGCTAAGGCATTATCAGTGCTAATCGTTCTTAGCCGTTCTGCCGGAGTTTTGAGAGCTGCCGGCTCTCTAACGTCTGGTGACGGCTCTCGTATAACGTCTGCCGCCTGAGTTGTGATTGCCGGCACTTCGCCTGCTGCACCACCTGCGGCACCACCTGTAGTGGTTGCCAGAGTTTCCAGTCTGGGCAACTTCAAATCGGTCGGAACTGTCGGGCGCGCATCGGAGGCATAGTAATTCTTGACCGCTCGAGCGTCGCTGATGGCACCAAATGCGCCACCAAGAAGCGACATGGTGGCACCGCTTTCAAGGGTTTGCGGCAGCGAGGCAAACTTGTGATCTTGCCCTTGAATGAGCGAATCCATCTGCACGTTGAGGGCGCCTGCGGGAAATCCGGCGATAGCGCTGACAGCAGCATCGCTCTTGAACAAAGGCACTGTCTCGCCCATGCCTTTCATCTTCATCGCCCCTGCCGTCATGAGAGAAAGCGTGGCAGCTCCAGCCAGGCTGTTGTAAGCTCGCGATTCCCAGAAATTGTGACCGTCCTGGCTGGGCGTCAGCACCAGGCCGGTTAAGCCTCCTGTCAGGGCAGCTTCGCCGACGTTGAGACTGAATGCTCCGCTGCCCAATCGCGCTGCTCCTGCCTCAAAGCCGGCCATGCCGAGCATCTTCTTACTGGCCGCACCTCCAATGGCATAGGGAATCAGCTGCCCGATGGCGCTGCCGCCTGTCAGCTTCACCTTGTCCAGAAATGAAGTGCCCGCCTCCGGTGCATTAACGAACTGCACGTGCGATTGCACGTGGGCTCCGCACTGATCGGCTATTTGAGCCAGCGCGTTGACGGGATTCTGCAAGCCGGAATAGGCCATAGCGCGAAGAAACAACGGCATGTCATCCATGGCATGATGCACTACAGGCTTGCTCGCCTGGGAACTATCCGACGATGCGTCGCCGGGATGGATTGGTGAGAGGTCAGCCATGCCAAATTTGGGTTGCACAATTACCCTTGCTATGTACCCGTTCGGCAGGAAAGATCGCTACTTGGTCGGGTTGCTCTATGCAGCTAGCTGCACGTCGTAAATCACTCTGACGAAGCCATACTCGACTCTAATAGAGATGGAGTTCTGTGTCGCGAACTCAACTCCTATCCGTCCCAGCGTAGAGGGCCAGAAATGCCGCCAAGGTACCGGTAGCGAAACGATTACGTGTTCCGCACCCCACTCTTCGACAAAGGCCTTTAATACATCACAGAGTTTATCCTCATCTCTGGGGTCATTAAACAAACTCATTACTTATGGCTCTCCAACCCACTCTTCGTAAGTACCATCAGATATCAGTATATCAAAGCCATGCAATTATCGTATATAGATTTGCGTATAATCCAGTACTGGAGCGGGTATATACCTGGCACCACTATTGGTGTTCGACGAAAGCATCATCCCCATTGATCCCCGGCAAAGCCGTTAATCGGCTCGAGTTGCCATTTTCACAGCTACTGGCTCAACTAGATAGGCACCGTCAATAGTGCTCTGCGCCACTAAGATAGGAATTACAACCATTCTCTGTCGACGTGGGCGTGGAAAAACACCGCCCAATCGGGAATGAACATTCCTTGAATGATTACTGCTCCGAGACCAATCGAATCGTCCAGAAATCGCTAGCTAGATTGGTGCTGGTCAAATAGGCATATGGCATAGTGAAATAGCCAGCCATGCCCCAATCTGTGCCCCAGGAATTTCTCAATAAAATGTTTGCGCACTGTCATCATAGCCCACTGCCATAACTGCGTGACCACCGACAATTGATTCATCAGGTGCAGGCATGGGCACCACGCCGGTGGCGGCAACTTCTGGTGATTCAAACGAAGAATAAACCGAAAACCCAAATACGAAAGGAAAACCCGATGCCAAACAGCCTCTCATTTGATCGAGATTGTGCGCGATGCTCATGTACTGCAACGCTTTGTTGTTCAGAGCCTCTGTATAATCGCCTGCTGGCGGCGTGTCAGCGAAATTGGCGATCACATAAGGATACAACGCCTCTCGGCACACCCCTTGTTGGGCAACGGTTTTTTATTCCATCTCTGAGCTCTGCACCACTGTCGGTGCTGACCGTATTTTCGATCACTCGTTCGTTGTAATAGATGAAGAGCCGAGAAGGAACAAAGTCAGTTAGATTCTCGAGAAGCAAGTCAAATTCAAAGGCTCCGGCGATGGCATTGGCCGTACAGGAGCCCAGGTCGCCCTGGTCGTAAACAGGTGGACAAGACGATCTGAGATCTGTGCTCGGCGGGGCAGCGGTTAAGTGACTTAACGGCGCCGAATATAGCAAATCTCTGCGGTCTGGAAGATCTGGTATCCAGCCATATCTCTTGATCGATCTGGTCTTTCCGGATCGTTTATTTGCATCTTGTAGATTGTTGTTCATTTCAAAACCTCCTCATTAAGGCATGCCGAACGTCGCTCACGCAGAGCAAACGAACGTCAGATTGGAATATTCTTCTTTGCTCTACGCGCTAAACAAGAAAAATGCTTTTGCGAGGAGCCAGCGACAATTCATCATGTGCAAAAATGAGCTGTACATATTGTACCACGTCGCCTGCCGATCTGTCTAGTTAGACCCGCTCACACAGCCGTTCTTGGAAGGAAGGCGCACGGCAATTCAAGACTCGGCAGACAACACTTACAGACAATAGTGATGTGTGTCCATGGTGTGGATTGCAATTGCGTTGCCGCGCTTCCAAATCTAGTGCCACTGCTCAACGCTTTGTGCCGCAGTTGAACCATGTCTTTTGTAATTTCCACAACCGGGCGATGGAGCCAATCTTTAAGCTTCCTGGTGATCACTCTCCTGTAAACAGAAACAGTCGAAGCCTTCAAAGTTCTTACCTGCAAATATTCTTCCAACAACTCGATAAGAGTTATGCTGGCAGTCTTTTCATTTCTTTTTTCTGCTGTGGGATCGATGGCTGAAGCCATATCTAAGAGGATTTGACGTGCCTTCAATCTTGCTTCCTCAAGTGAAAGTAAATCGGCCCTGCCAATCGTTACCCTGCGCTTTGTACCGTTGACCCTGCGCTCAACAAAATATGACTTGGCGCCCTGAGTGATCCTCAATCCAAATCCCTTTAGCTCTTCGTCCCTGACTATAAGCTGTCCTCCAGGGGCAGGGTGCGGCGTAGTATCACTCATCTTCTGGGTTAACTTGGGCATGATTTTGCCTCCAAAATGTCACCGGGCGTGTCACCGCTATGTCACCGGTACTAACTGGATCGTAATATCACCAATCACTGTAATCAAGTCACTGTGCTGGTTTTACCGATCTTAGCATGTTGCAGACCAGACAGAAAATTAAACCGAAAACCAGAGACTTTAAAAGGAATGTTGTTGGGCTGGCGAGTCAAAGCAGGCGAGCATTTAAGGCAGAGGGTGCAGGAGAGCGGGTCGGCGAAGCGGAGTGTGCTTGCCAAAATCAAACAGCAGCAGCTCCGAACTCCGAGTGCGCACACACCACATTCTGGTTGAGGGCCGAAGGAAGTGGGCTAGATCCTATTAGGGTCAGAACGTTCATAATCACGCGCAGACATATTTAGCAAGCCTATTAAAGTGCAAAATGCGAGCAAGCATTTGATCGCCCAGTCTGGCCCGAATATGATGAACTCAAAAGGAAAACAGAAGGCGGCCATTAAGCCAAAAACAGCAATTTCACGTGCGGGAGACACTGGCGACTCAACCGGATAGTCGTCACGACCTATGCATTGCGTCCTTAGTTTCGCAACTGTCCAAGCAAAGATAATCGTACCAACGATAAACCCCAGCATCCGCCCAAGTGCCCAGCTCATTTCGTGACTCCGATCAGGAATAGTCAACCACATGAAGGTATAAACCGGCGTAAGGAGCAAGAGGGAGTCGAGTAACCTTGTCTTACTATTTTGGGCGGCGTGAAAGAAGTGCACATAAGATTTACCGTACACAACGACGCATAATAGTCCACAGAAGGGCACGAACCAACTTTGCCGGATGGCTGCCAGTACTACAAAACTAGCAACAATAGGTGCGACTGCAAAACCATACAACTTGAAGGTTGGCATTCTCATAATAAGTCCATTGTAGCCGAGATCGCAGGCTTATCCTTAGTTAAAGACTGTAAGTCCAACCGGGAAACGGGATGAACGGCTCTATCTGAGGAGGCTGATCTTGTTGAGGTATGCGATTCGGAAAATATTGCTTCAACCCAAACTGACATCGGCAACTATTTACGCACAAGCCATACAAAGCAAGACCTCCCAACAGGATACCACCGGCCGCGACGAACCCTCCTGCCAACGCAATAGGTGCGGCTAGCAATGCTGCCGGTACAAGGAATTTTAGCTTACATTTATAGACACAGTCTTCAAAGGATTTTGGAGGTCCAAAAGCCCTCTGGAGCTCTTGCTGTACCAGAAGTTCCAAGATTCTAAAGACGACACCACTGTCTTGAGGCCTTAGTTGGTTTGGGCCCAGTCCCGAAGGGTCGGTCGAGTTGGCTGGATCGTTATTGAGATAGTCGAAAAGATTTAGCCCTTGGCTCTCACCTACAGAATCACGATTGATAAATCTTCCTTGGGAGCTGCTATACGCCCTTGAGAGCGTCAGGCTTAGGCCGCTAGGACCATGCATGTAGTAGCCAGCATACTGGAAGTCCGAAGCAATAGCCCCCTGAAGCTGGGTGGATAGACACAGAGGGTTTGTTGTCTTTTTAGAGCGTGTGCTTCTCGGTACCTGTGCTGGTTAAGAAGAGACGCTTCTGCTTCTGCATTCACTGCTGTCATTTGTGCTCCTCCAAAGGATTGTATCTATGAGCATTTCGCTCAGGCAATTTAAAAGCCGCATTCATCAGGCAAACGCCTCAGGCTTTTGGTGATCTTAATTGGCATGACCGCAACATATATGCAGTCGCTCCCAGCACATTGCTCCAGGCTTGCAGAAAACAAAGTCTATAACCCTATGCTCATGTTGCAATATGCCCGATAGCGGAATTTATGGATTCTGGAATCTAAAGTACACGCAAGATTTAATGTTGCTTGTGAAAGCTGAAACACGAGCAATCAAGAATTTCGGAAAGTGCCTGCGCCATCTTCGGCTCAAACGTGGACTCACCCAGGACCAATTAGCAGACCTTTTAGACAAAGACAGAGCCTACGTCAGTCAATTGGAAAGAGGACTAAAGAACGTGACGCTCAAGACAATGGTGCTCATTGCAAAGTCTTTGGAGGTAGACATTTCTTTTGCTGGCAGCATCCTGTTCCAAGCAAAATAGTCCGATCATCTGATAACAAAGCTAAGGGGCTGCAAAACACTTTGGGCGCCTGCCAGCTCGATCATGATTGCCAATCAAACAGCAGCCTGAAGAATTTCGGTGGCGCCATCTGATACCACAACTTGATCAACCCGCATCAACTCTAAGAAGTGAGCCGATATTCTTTCCATGTGCAACATGCAATCTGTCTATCGAGGCTGAATGGGATCAATGTGGCTAAAGCACGACGTTTGGATGAAACAAGCGGGCGATCTCGTTTAGCCGCTACTAGATTGAGTCGCCTTAGAAACGTGGTTGACTGAGCACAGTTGTTGCCGGAAACAATCGTCCAATTGAAGTGAATGCCACAGGTACACATGATCGACAGCTGGAGAGCCGTGAGTCAACTGAAAAGAGGATTGAAGAATGTGACTGTTCCAGGCCAAATAGCCTCTCTTCTTCGTTCTCAGGCAGAGGCAGCAGGATTCTTGGGCATGTGCCAGTTTGATCATGATTGCCAAATCAAACAGCAGCCTGAAGAATGTCGGCGCCACCATCTGATACCACAACTTGATCAACCCGCATCCACTCTAAGAAGTGAGCCGATATTCGTTCCATGTGCATTCTCAACCTTTCAATGCTTACCACTATATATGGCACCAGAGTGTCTCCTGAGAACGTGTGATTTGCCAATCTCTTCAACACGTAATATGGGCATTCAAGCTGTTCTGCACAGCTAAGGAATGATCTTCTTGTGTCGTGGATCATAAA
>Ga0182024_10001591_pt1 | contig 58118 bp, 66 predicted proteins | sample P32metaG_FD_120480 | JGI IMG/M metagenome (GOLD analysis project Ga0182024, IMG submission 120480) | Permafrost microbial communities from Stordalen Mire, Sweden - P3-2 metaG (Illumina Assembly) | ecosystem: Environmental > Terrestrial > Soil > Wetlands > Permafrost | place: Sweden: Stordalen...
CACTGCTCAGTGCGTCGGAAATCGTAGTTGAACAGATCCTGGAACCACATGCCGGCGATGAACAGGAAGTTCCAGCGGTCGCCGCGGCGCTGTTCGATGTCCTTCATGGTGCGGTCGCCGGTGACTTTGCCGTACTTCTTACCGGTCATGCCGAAGCACTTGTCGAATTTGGCGATCAGGTCGCTCAAACGGAAGTGCGTGGGCGCTTCATAAGGATTGTAGTTGCGAAGCAGCGCTAGCGACACGCCGATCACTGACAGGCGCTTGCCGCGAGCCGCATCGTTGATGCTGGCTACGTCGCGGGCCAGACGATCCGCGTTCAGGAACGCCGTTACCGGACGATATTCCTTGGTTTCCTTGTCGCACATCACGGCCATGCCGACGCCGCAGTTAGGGTGGCAGCCGCAGCTCAGTTGTCCCCAATCCGCGTTCGGCCCGTGGACCAGATCGGCGAAATCGGAGAAGGTGCTCATGAAAGAGATCGGGAACCAGTCGCGAACAGGCTCGCCCAGGCCGGTCTGATTCTTCACGTCGTGTGCCAGGTTCGCGAGCGTGTAACGCTGGGCTTGGCGGCGCTCGTCGGTGATGGCTTCGTCGCGGCCTGTGAACGATACCGGCTGGAAGCTGAGGAACGGAATCTTCTTTGGATTGTCGAGCGCGAAGCGGACTACCGCTCCCACCTGCTCATTATTCACGCCGTTGATCAGCGTGATGACAGGAACGATGTCGACGCCGGCGCTATAAAGGTTCTCGATAGCGCGCAGTTTTACGTCGAACAAATTGCCGACGGCGCGGTGCGAATTGGCTTCATTGCCGATGCCATCAAACTGGAGATACGCGTAACGGAGGCCCGCTTCGGCGGCCTGCTTGGCGAACTCGGGTTTTTTCGCGAACTCGATCCCGTTGGTCGCGGCTTGCACGCTCTGATAGCCGATCTGGCGGCAGTATTTGACGGCGTCCAAGAAGTACGGCGACAAGGTCGGTTCGCCACCGGAGAACTGGACCGACAACTGGCGTCGCGGCTTGATCGAAATGGCGTTATCGAGCAGCGTCTTGATTTCTTCCCATTGCAGCTCATGGACAAATCCGACTTGATTGGCGTCCATGAAGCAGGGATCGCACATCATGTTGCAGCGATTGGTCAGATCGATGGTGAGCACCGATCCGCGGCCGTGCGTGATGGTGCTGGTGCCGTGGTCGTGGAGTTTTTCGTCGTTGTGGGCGCGGATGTCGCGGCCCGGGAACACGTCCTCAAGATGCTTGAAGAACGCGGGATCGGTGGACATGACGTCTTCGAATTTCCCGTGGATGGGACATTCCTTCGTCATCAGGATCTTGCCGTCGCGCTCGATGATTTTCGCCCTGATTTCGCCGGCCTTCTCGTTCTTGAGAATCGCCACGGGCAATTCGCCGTTGATAATCTTGTTGCGAATGTCCGGGACGCATTTGGGGCATAGCGAATCCGTTTCGCGAGGCCAGCCGAGCTTCGGCTTCTGCTTTTCCCAGCTCTTCAGGAGAGGCTTATCCGACCACTTCGGCGTGAAAGACGCGTTACGATTGATCGAATTGAATTTGTTAAAGAAGAACCAGGCGGCATTGGCGCCCACAGCGATTGCTTTTTCGACGTGCTTGATCGGCTTAGTCAAAGTGTGTTCTCCACTTTAGATTGGGATACGGGCCACAAGTTGCAAGTATAAGAGAGGGTATCCGGTGAAGCTACATTAATGAAGCGAAGTGCTCCCGGTTGCATTGGACGGCGATCCGGGAACATTGAACGGTTTTCCCATCCAACCTGTTGTAGATTAACAAGATCCGAATTATCAACGGTGGGCTTAGGTCTTTGGCATAGGATCTGGCGGAGGTAGCTCGTCGCGTTAAAATAACGCGTATATAACGCGGGCTGGTTTCCGCAGGCTTCTATAAACCCTGGAATTTCTAATAGATTCACGCGAGGAGACCTTATTGGGGGCGTGCACTGTGGCGTTAAAATGACGCCGGGATGGCGGAATGGTGTTCCCGCTTGCTGGTGTAAACTCATGAAGCTTGACGACATTGCTTACCTAGGATAGATGCGGTTGCCGGCGGGAGAGGGCCGGTGTGACGCCATTCGTTATGATCCAAGTGGAGTTAGAGATGAAGGTAGGGGCGACTGCGAAAAATTGGGGACAGCCCGCTCTGTCCACGCGGCGTCGAAGGGGAGTGGTGTTGGCCGAGAACCGACGGCGCCTTGGGACAGAGTGGGCAGTCCCCAATTTTTCGCAGGCTTTGCTGTTTTCGAGGGGTGTACTCGAAGCCGGACTTGATAGGTTGGGCCCCTGCCCGAAAGCCTCGGTCCTTGAATTCAGGAGCGCTGGGGGCTATCCTTAACGATTCACCATTTAGTTCGTCAGGAGTCTCTCGAAGAAATGTCCTCGATCGATGTTCCGCTTCAAGACGGCGGGTTTGGCCGCACCGCGCGAAAAGACAACTGGTGGATTGAGCCGCTGCTCGTTTTTCTGGGCTTTTCCGCGTTCATCGTTTACTCCACATGGGCGGCGCTGCAGGGGGCCCATTACAGCTTTGGACCTTATCTTTCTCCTTTCTATTCACCGCTTTTGATGACTCAGAAGCCTGGGTGGTGGCCGGCGTTCGTGCCATTTTCGGCGGCGATGCTGATTCTGTGGGCTCCGGGAGGGTTCCGCTTCACCTGCTACTACTATCGCGGAGCCTACTACAAAGCTTTCTGGGCCGATCCGCCTTCCTGCGCGGTCGGCGAGCCTCGCAAGTCGTATTGGGGGGAACGGTCGTTCCCGCTGATTCTGCAAAACGTGCATCGTTATTTCCTCTATTTAGCGCTGATTTTCATCGTTATCTTGTCTTATGACGCCATAAGAGCGATGTTTTTCGACGGTCACTTCGGCATCGGAGTAGGAACGCTGGTCATGATCGTGAACCCGATTCTGCTGGGGTGCTACACGCTGGGATGCCATTCGCTGCGGCACTTGATTGGAGGGCGGATCGATGAAATGTCGAAATCTCCCGTGCGCAAACAATCCTACGATTGCGTTTCCTGTCTGAACCGGAGCCACATGATGTGGGCGTGGTTCAGTCTGTTTGGGGTGGGACTCACAGACTTGTATATACGGCTGTGCTCGATGGGCGTAATTAAGGACTGGAGAATTCTGTAACGATGGCGGACTTTCAGATTCACCAATTCGATGTTCTCGTCGTGGGAGCGGGGGGAGCGGGACTCAGAGCGGCGATTGAGGCATCAGCGGCAGGTGTGAAGGTCGGCGTGGTGACGAAATCACTGCTGGGCAAGGCTCACACGGTGATGGCGGAGGGAGGGATGGCGGCGGCGATGGGCAATGTCGACGATCGCGACACCTGGCGGGTTCACTTCGCCGACACCATGCGCGGAGGGCAGTATCTGAACAATCCGCGGATGGCGGAACTGCACGCGAAAGAGGCTCCCGTGCGGGTTCGGGAGCTCGAAGCGTGGGGCGCGGTGTTCGATCGCACCAAAGACGGGCGCATTTTGCAGCGCAATTTCGGGGGTCACCGCTATCCACGGCTGGCGCATGTGGGCGATCGCACGGGGCTCGAAATGATTCGCACCCTGCAGGATCACGGCATTCATCAAGGCATCGATTTTCACATGGAAGTGACGATCGTGACGCTGTTGAAAGATGGCGACCGGTGCGTCGGCGCGCTGGCATACGATCGGGAACGCGGGCGGTTTCGAATCTTTCACGCGAAGGCTGTCGTGCTCGCCACCGGAGGAATCGGGCGCGCGTTTCAGATCACGTCTAACAGTTGGGAATATACCGGCGATGGGCACTCGCTGGCCTACCACGCGGGCGCGGCGCTAATGGATATGGAGTTTGTGCAGTTCCATCCGACGGGGATGGTGTGGCCTCCGAGCGTGAAGGGAATCCTGGTGACGGAGGGCGTGCGCGGCGAAGGCGGCGTGCTTCGCAACAAGGCTGGCAAGCGGTTCATGTTCGACGACATTCCGGCCAATTACAAAGCGCAAACCGCCGAGACCGAAGAGGAGGGCTGGCGCTATACGCAGGGAGATAAGGTGGCGCGGCGTCCTCCCGAGCTACTGACCCGGGATCACGTGGCGCGCTGCATCCGGCGCGAGGTGAAGGAAGGTCGCGGCAGTCCGCATGGCGGCGTGTTCCTCGATATTTCGTGGATCAAAGAAAAAATTCCTAACGCGGCGGAGCACATCAAGAAGAAGCTGCCGAGCATGTATCACCAGTTCAAACAGCTCGCCGACATCGATATTACGAAAGAGGCGATGGAGATCGGACCGACCACGCATTACATGATGGGCGGCGTGGAAGTGGACGCGGAATCGCAGATGTCGAGCGTTCCGGGACTATTCGCCGCGGGAGAATGCGGAGCCGGATTGCACGGGGCCAATCGGTTGGGCGGGAATTCTTTGTCGGACCTGGTGGTGTTCGGGAAGAGAGCGGGCGAGTATGCCGCGAAGTTCGCGAAAGAGCACGACGCCGGAAAAATCGATCATGCGCACGTGGATGCCGCGGCGAAGGTGGCGCTGGGACCGTTCGATCGCGGCGCCGCGGGCGAGAATCCATTCGCGGTGCAGCATGAATTGCAGGAAATGATGCAGGAACTGGTGGGGATCGTGCGGGTTGAGTCCGAGATGGAGAGCGCGCTGGGGGAAATCGCAAAACTGAAGGCGCGCGCGGCAAAGGCGGGCATTTCGGGGAATCGCGAATATAACGGGGGATGGCACACCGCGCTTGATCTCGACAATCTGTTGACGGTTTCAGAGATCATCACGCGCGCGGCCATTGAGCGCAAGGAAAGCCGGGGAGCGCATTTCCGCGACGATTATCCGGACAAGAGCGAGGACTGGGCGAAGTACAACCTCCGCGTTACGAAGGGCGCCGACGGTGCTCCGAACGTCGAGCGGGCCACGGTCAAACCGCTGAGCGAGGAACAAAAGCTGGTCATTGAGGAGAATAAGTAAATGGCCACGGCAACGTTCAGAATCTGGCGCGGCGATGCATCTGGCGGCGAGTTTAAGGAGTACAGCACCGAGGTCGAAGCGGGGATGGTGGTGCTGGACGCGGTGCATCGCATTCAGGCTTCGCAAGCCAACGATATGGCCGTGCGCTGGAACTGCAAGGCGGGGAAGTGCGGATCGTGCTCGGCGGAAATAAACGGGCGGCCGAAGCTGATGTGCATGACCCGGATGAGCACGCTTCGGTTGGATGAGCCGATCACCGTCGAGCCGATGCGTACGTTCCCGACGATCAAAGATCTGGTGACGGATGTGTCGTGGAATTATCGCGTCAAGGAGCGGATTAAAAAGTTCAAGCCGAAGCCGGCGCTGGCCGACGGAACATGGCGCATGCAGCAGGCCGACATCGACCGCGTGCAGGAGTTCCGCAAGTGCATCGAGTGCTTCCTCTGCCAGGACGTTTGCCACGTACTGCGCGATCACGACCTGCACGACGAGTTTATCGGGCCGCGGTTCCTGTTGTACACGGCCGCGCTGGAGATGAATCCGATGGATACCGAGAACCGGCTCGGCGATCTGAAGGATTCAGGCGGCATTGGATACTGCAACATCACCAAGTGCTGCACGAAGGTGTGCCCGGAGGAAATCAAGATAACCGATAACGCGATTATTCCGTTGAAGGAGCGCGTGGTCGATGAGTTTTACGATCCTATGCGGAGGCTGTTTCGGGTATTCAGGTAAGCTGAAGGAGAGCGATGAACCTGACGGTGGAAATTCCCGACGATCTTGCGATGCGCTTGAGCGCCGACGGGGGAGATTTGTCGCGTCGGGCATTGGAGGCACTGGCTGCCGATGAGTATAAGCACGATCGCCTGACGAAGCCCGAATTACAGCGGTTGCTAGGACTCGAAACCGGCTTCCAACTCGACAAGTTCTTCAAAGACCATGACGTTTGGATCGAGTACACGATGGAAGACGCTGAGCGCGAACGCCGGGGACTCGACCGTCTGGGCTTCTGATGCGGTTGGTCGTTGCCGATACTAGTCCACTTTTTTACCTGTTATCCATAGATCAAATCGACCTCTTGCCGCGGCTGTTCGGGAAGGTCTTCGTTCCCGATGCGGTGAAACAGGAACTTTGCCATCCCGCGGCTCCGGCGATGATTCGTGAATGGGCGGCTCACCTTCCCGCCTGGATGAAGATAACGCCAGTTGAACCTCTTGAAGACGCCGCTCTCCGGCCATTGGGTGCGGGAGAGCGGGCTGCTATTACACTCGCGTTGACTCTCAGAGCGGACCTCATCTTGATTGACGAGCGCAAAGGAACCAGCGTGGCGCTCAATAAGGGATTCGAGGTCACGGGGACGCTCGGCATCCTTGCTCTGGCCGCGCGGCGCGGTCTGGTCGATCTCGCCGACTCCTTCGCCCGGCTGAAACGCACCAACTTTCGCTACCGCCCGGAGATCATGAGCGGCTTGCTCGATCAACAGACAGGCAGGTGAAATTCTGCTGTATATTGGACCCATGTTCGAGCTGAAGCCTATCTCGCCCGAAGCTGTTCCCGTTGCGCTGGCGAAAGCGGAGCGGTACCGGCTGTTAAACGAACCCTGGCAGGCGGAGAGCATCTGCCGGGACATTTTGCGCATTGAGCCGGAGCACGATCTGGCGCTGGTGATGCTGCTGCTGGCGCTTACCGATCAGTTCGGCAAAGGCGTGACGGCCGCGGAGGCGCGGGTGGTGCTGGCGCACATCAAGAGCGGGTATGAGCACGCATACTATTCCGGAATTATCAGTGAACGATGGGCGGACGCGCTTTTGCGCCAAGGCGCGCCCGGGGTCGGCTTTATCGCCTATGAAACCCTTCGCGAGGCGATGGGGCACTACGAGCGCGCCGAAGAGCTTCGTCCGGAAGGCAACGACGATGCGCTGCTGCGGTGGAATACGTGCGCTCGCATCCTGATGAGGAATCACGACTTGCGGCCTCGGGGCGAAGAGGTTTTCGAGCCTGCTCTCGAGGATTGAACGATCTACTTAGGACGCTTTACTTACCACTCCTCGGGACAAATTAAGGCCTCTCGGGTTATAGAACTATGTCGCGGAATGGACGATGATACTCCTGAAGGAGTTTTTCCAGCGTGTCGTTCCGGAACGAAATACTGAGAGGCGTGCGGTTGTCCCTGATCGTCTTCGCTGCGATCCTGATCGGCGTTTGGATATACCGAATGCTGCACGCTCCATCGGATGTTCAGGGGGCGGAACATATTGCGCCCGCCGCATACGAAGCGGTACCACCTGAGGCGCAACCCGCGCCCGAAGCGGCTCCGGTTACCGAGGCTTCTTCCGAATCGCACGGCCTGGTGGTTCCCGCTGCGCCTCCGGTGGCTGGGACGCCTGCGCCAGTCCGAGTGATCCCTCGTCCGCGGAATGACGTTCCCGCGCCGCCTGCGCCGGCGGCCGTTCGTTCCAGTCGAGCGCGGACCCGATCCCCACGGGAGTTCGAGGCCTCTATGCCCGAATCGTCGATCGCCAGCCCGGTTCCGACGAAAAAAGGGGTAGGCTACAAGAGCCTGATCGAAGCGAACGCGAACCGGCCGTCTCTGAACCCTGGCACTCCGGCTCCAGTGGAGGAACCGGTGGAGGAAACGGTGGAGAAACCGGCCGAGAAACCGGTCGAAAGACCTCAGGTCGAAAAGCCCCAGAAGGGCAACCGGTTCGTCCGGGCGATCGGGAAGATTCTCCATCCCGGCCAAAAAGAAACCGCGCCGTTGACGCTGCAACCGGAGCAGCGATAAGGGTCCTATTAGACAGCTTGCCGTAACTGCGTTTCAGCGACCGCCGCGGGCGATGTCATGGTCAACAGTTTGCGGCCACGCTTGGTTTCCTGCATGCGCTCGCTGGCTGAGGCGATGGCCTCTTCAATCGATTCGCTGCGCACTTCGACTCCGCCCCAACTGAACAGAATCTGGAACGATCCGAGCGAGCGGAGCTGGAAATCCCACAACTGCTGTGCGATCTGGCTGAGACGGCGTTGGGCCGATGCGCCACGCTCCCGCGGATAGATCAACAGAAACTCGTCGTCGCCGCTCTGCGCGGCGAAGTCGTGCGGACCGATCAGCGATTGCACCAGATTGTGAACCGATTCGGGGAGCGTGCCGTCGGGCTTGCGCGATGCGTTTACACCAATCGAAACCACCAGGCCGCTGATCGGCTGGCGGCTCTGGACCAGCTTGTTTAATACGAATCCGTCCTGGAAGCCCGCGGGTAAAAGCGGCTCGGCCGCCGGCGCGGAGGTGGAGGAATGGGTGGCGGCGACAATCGCGGCGAGCAGACCTTCGTTGGTTGCCGAAGCGCTGGGAGCCTGTTGAACTTTGGGCGCCGCGTTGCGGCTGAGGAGCGATCCCCAGTCCCTCCTGGCAGCCGTTGTAATCGTGGATTTAGCGACTTCCTGCTGAGTAAGGATCCCTTCGGGCTTGGGTGGGGCAATAGGAGGGGAGGCCGGCGCGGATCGGGGACGTTTTCCGGAACCTGCCAGCGCGGCTCCCCGCTCCATCGCGGCGAGTGCATCGGCGTTGACGGCGCGCTTCTGTTCCTTGCCGATCGCCGACCGCACTTTGGGCGCAGTCGCACTCGGGACGGCCGGAGCGGCGACCTGTTCCGGCTTCGGACGCTCGACCCGTTCGACGACGCGCGCCTCGCGGCGGGCCTGGAGTTCGATGGTCAGTTCGCGGAGTTGCTCATTGTTGCCCTTGAGAAAATCGCAGATCAGCGCGACGAAGGCAGCGCCGAGGATCATCATCAGGCTGACAAAAATTTGAAGATGATATTGTCCGAGTTCCATTGCTCCATTAGTCTAGGGAACCGCACGTCGAGCAGGAATAGCCATAAGCTACCAAATTGGCTGGTACCGGGCCGCGGGTCCGCCGGGGAACTCCCGTACTAGAGGGGAACCGTACTATCTTTGAAGAACGCATGCTTTTCCTTCTTCTGTTTGCGAGTTTGGCGCAGGATCTGCCGGACGGGCCGGGTAAAGAAACCGTCTTGAAGATCTGCCGCGATTGCCACGACCTAGATACGATCACGATGGAGAATCGGACCAACGAGGGCTGGAAAAAGACGGTCGCCAAAATGGGGGACCGCGGCGCGGAGGGTACCGACGAACAGTTCGAGGCGGTCATCAGTTACCTGACCAAAAACTTCGGAAGAATCAATGTGAATAAGGCTTCGGCGGAGGAAATCGCCGCTGGCCTGGATTTTTCGGCGAAAGATTCTGAGTCGATTGTCGAGTATCGCGAAAAGAACGGCGCGTATAAAAACTGGAAAGATCTAATTAAGGTGGTTGAGGCCGCCAAGGTGGAATCCAAGAAGGACCATATCGCCGTGCAGTGAGCTACTTCACGGCCAGCCACGCGAGAAACAGTCCGTCGGGTTCGACTTCTTCCCAGTAGGAAATAGGCCGGCTCGAAACCGCCGTGCAATGGCGAGAGAGCAGTTTTTCCAGTTCGCCGCGGCCGAACCAGCGCTCCCATGCCGGAGTTTCCAGGCGTCCCCAGGCCTTGATGTCTTTATCGATGATGACGATCTTGCCGCCCGGCTTGACCACGCGGGTTATTTCTTCCACCGCTTTCGGAATATCGACTGCATGTTCCAGGGATTCGGTGGCGTAGGCTCCGTCGCACGAGCGGGAGGCCAGGGGCAATGCCGTCATCGCCGCGGCCACACGATCGATTCCCGCCGGTACGCGGGCGAGCATCGCTTCGGCGATATCGATGGCGCAGACGCGCGCCGACGGGTACTTCTCGCGAATCACCCGCGCGAACCGTCCTTTGCCGCAGCCGATGTCGGCGACCCGCTTGCCCGATAGATCGCCCAGGTGTTCCATGACCAGCTTGACGTGGAAAATGCGCGGGTCGATGGATGACGGGTAGTGCTCTTCGCTCGAGGCGGCGTCATTAAAAAACGCGCGCAGCTCCGCGGTGGAGGCTTCGCGCGGTTGGCGGCGGAATCGGTCGAAAAAACTCACGGTTCCGGCCGCCGATGAACGCCGATGAACGCCGATAATGCTTTTGTTTTAAATCGGCGTTTATCGGTGTTCATCGGCGGCCATTTTGAATTTCATTTGCTCAAGCCTTGATGAAGAAAATCGGCAGGCCGGTTTTGTTGCCGTAGGTCGGGCGATAGCGCTCTGTGTTGTACATCGTCGCGACGTCCACCTTGCGGGGACCGAGCTTCGGATCGGGAATCGGCACCATTTGGTAACAGCCGTTCACCAGCGCGGTCATCAGTCCGCTTTTTCCTTCGAGCACCGCGTCGAGGCCCATGGCTCCGAATGCCGAGGCGACCAGTTTATCGACGAAATCGGGCTCGCCGCTGCGCAGATCGTAGGTCAGATCGCTGACGATGCACTCCTCTCCCGTGCGGTTGCGGACCTCCGTGCTCAGCGCTTCGCCGACGCTCGCTTTCTTGCGATGGCCGTAGGCGTCGGGCTCGCCGTATTCCTGCACCGTGTAGCCTTCCCACTCCGCGCCTTCGGAGATGACGAGCAGCGCATAGTTGGAGGGATTGAGGCGCTTATCGGTCATCACGATGTCGATCAGCTTTTCGAGGTTGACCTTGTATTCGGGGATGCAGCAGCGGATGGAGCTGGCGAACGCGGTGTACAGCGCGGTATAGCCGGCGTCGCGGCCGAACACGCGAAAAATGCCGACGCGTTCATGGGAGCCAACCGTGGTCCGCTGCCGCTCGATCGCGCTGGTGGCGCGGGTGATGGCGGTCGAGAAGCCGATGCAATACTCCGTGTTGCGAACGTCGTTGTCCATCGTCTTGGGAATCGAGATGACCTTCATGCCCAGCTTGTCCAGCCGGGCTGCGTAGCTTAACGTATCGTCACCGCCGATCGCGATCAGATAGTCGAGCCGCAGCGTTTCGATGTTCTTGAGCACGCGCGCGCTCATGTCCCAAGTCTCCCCGTTGTTCGGAAAATTCTCGTTGGCTAGAAACGCCGGCAGCTTCTTCATTTTCGAAGGATTGGTCCGGCTGGAGTGCAGGAACGTGCCGCCGGTGCGATCCACATTGCGCGTGATCTCGCGATTCAGCGGGAGAATGTAGCGAGCTTTGCTGGCCGGGTCGTCAAAGTTGACGTGCGTCAGGCCTTCCCACCCGCGGCGAATGCCGACGATTTCGCAATCGGCCTCCGTTCCGCGATAAACAACGCCTTTAATGACCGAATTAAGACCGGGAACGTCGCCGCCTCCGGTGAGGATTCCAATACGCTTCGTTGCCATAGAAACAACTATTGTAGTGCGGGAGCGAGCGCCATCACTGCCATTGCAGTCGCCGCGGTGGAGATCCACTGGTCGTGATCGTACGGGAATGCGCTCTGAAAATACGGCTGAAGCTTGGGTGCGCGGCTGCGCACATACCAGGATCCGTCGGGAAATTGAGTCTTTACCAGGTAAGCCACGCCGCGGCTATACGCGGGATCGGCCGGTTTGAGGGAGCCGGCTTTGTAGAGCGTCGAAAGGACCAATCCGGTGGCATAGGCGTCGGAGTCGAGGTAAGCGGTCTGCGACCAGCCTCCATCGGGCCGCTGTAGTTCCATCAGCGCGAGGGCCGCCTTCTCAATGACGTCGTTCGATGCGCCCGCGGCTTTTAATCCCGCGATTCGATCCGCCTGCTCATAACAGGTGACCGGGTGCGCCGCCAGCAGAAATCCGCGCGCGCGGGCAATGCGTTCGTCGAATTCCTGACGGCGGGCGCGCCATCCATAGGCCTTCAGGGCCCGGACCGCGTAGGCAGTCCGCGTGATGCTGCTCGCCTCGAGTGGAGGGCGCGGCAACCCCGCATTTTCCCAGGCGCCGGACGTGCTCTGGCGACCCGCGAGATAATGCACAATTGCGTCCGTCGTAGGACTGGCAGGCTCGTCCAGCGCGATCAGGGCTTCCGTCTGGGCGAGGCTCTCGTCGAAATCTCCGCCGCGGCTCATCATTTGCGGATAACTCGACAACATGAAAGGCCGGTTTGCGATCATGCCGTCCAGAAACGTGCGTCGCATGCGCTCGTCCGGTTTGACGTTGGCGGCGCGCAACGCCGCGAACACCCTGGCATTCAAAGGCTGATGATGACAGCCCACGCAGCCTCCGCCCGCGGTGAAGAAAGTCTCTCCGGATTTCGCGAGTAGCGCCGCGGATCGGGCGACCGCGTCCTTCGGCGCGCCGGGCATAAAGCCGGCTGGATGTTGCGGCACGACTGGCGCGACGCTCGGCTTGGCGCCCTCGGCCTGGAGAACCCGAAGCACTTCGGGATTTCGAAACTTCAAAGCCCAATCGAGTACCGACTCGCCGTTCAGATCTTTCGCATTCACGTCGGCGTGGGCGTCAATCAGCTGGCGGATGGTTTCGAGCCTCGCGCCATCGGTCGCCAGAGCGGTAACCAAAGGGGTCACCTTCCGCTGGTCCGGCTCATTCGCTCGAGCCCCCGCTTTCAATAGTGCCTTGGTAACGGACGGATCCATCTCCGACACGGCGAGTTCAAGGGGCGTGAGATGAACCAGTGCGATGGGTCCGTTCTTGACCATTCCCGCAAACGTGTTGGCTGCGTTGACATCCGAACCGGCGTCGATCAGGACTTGGACTGGTTCCGAATCGGACACGGAGAAAGAGTTCAGCAGAGCCGTGAAGCCGGCCAGATTCGCGCGGCGCGGATCGGCGCCTTTTTTCAGCAGCAGGCGAACCATCCCCGTGTCGCCTTTAGCGGCCGCCATTTGTAAAGCGTCCGTGCCGTCTCCGACGACGACGGCCTTTAAATCCGCTCCTTTATCGAGCAGATAGCGCACGGTTTCGGTGTTTCCGTGCACCGAAACGGCCACCAGCAAGGGCGTCATTCCGATGGCGGATTGCGCATTCACATCCGCGCCCTTCTCGACCAGAAGCCGCGTCTTATCGAAATTGACAGCCGCGTAGATCAAAGGCGTGGCCTCAGACTTGTTGCGGGACTTGGGGTCGGCTCCGCGATCGAGCAGGATACGAACGGACTCGGGATTGCCGTAGAGCGCCGCGTAGTGGAGCGGGGTAAAATCCAGACGGTCCCGAACGTTGACCGACTGCGCGGTCAGGTGGCGGAGCGCATCGAGATCGTTCGCGCGAATGGCGCGAAAAACATCGTCGGCCGTTTGGGCGCGCATCGTCCCGAGAACGCACACGAATCCGATGCCACAACACAGGGTTTGTTTCACAAGGCCCTCCCTTTTCATGGAATCACTAGATGGTACTCGATTTTGCCGGTGGATGTTTCACTTACGCCGGCTGGGTAGCGCCAAATCGCCGCCAGATGAAGTAAACGGGAATGCCAGCGGCCATCAACCCGAGCCCGGCGAACGATGGAGCTGGACGCGTGACCAGCATGTTCCCCAGGAACCACACGGCGATGCCGAGGAACAGTAACGGCGTCAAGGGATAGCCCCACATGCGGTACGGACGCGGCAGATCGGGCTGCGTTCTGCGAAGCACTATGACGCCCGCGATCATGAACGCGTACGACAGCCAGATGGCGAACATCGCGTAGTCGATGAGCGCTTCATAGGAGCCGCTGACGATCAGGACAGACGCCCATACGCCCTGCGCGAGGATCGCAAACCCCGGCGTCCGATAGCGCGGATGAACTTCCGCGAAACGGCGGAAGAACAGGCCATCTTGAGCCTGGGCGAAATAGACGCGAGGGCAGGTGAGGATGGCTCCGTTGAGCGCGCCGACGATCGAGAGCAGAATAATGACGGAGACCAGTGTTCCACCCACCGGTCCCAGGACGCGCCCCGCGGCGTCAGCGCCGACATGAGTGCTGGCGGCGATTTCGGGGATCGAAAGCACGCGCAGGTAGGCCATGTTGGCCAGCAGATAAACGGCCATGACGGCCGCGATGCCAAATCCGAGCGCGAGAAGAATGTTGCGTGACGGATTGCGAATCTCGCCCGCGACAAAACTCATCTGCACCCAGCCGTCGTAAGCCAGCAGGCATGCGATCAGCGCGACACCAAAACTACTCACGGTAATTGGCGCGCCCGCCGTAGCGGGCGCTGCCGCGGCGTGTCCAAAAAGGAATGCACTGCCGACGATCACCAGAATCCCGACGAGCTTCGCCAAGGTGAAGCTCTTCTGCACCATGGCGCCGAGCGAAACTCCCCGGTAGTTCACGAAGGTAAAGAGGGCAATCGCGGTCACGGCGATGATCTTTGACGCGATGGGTCCAAACGGGTGGAAATAGGAAATGTAAATGGACAGCACCACGGCCAGCCACGCGGACTGCGCGCCCCTCGCAATCAGAAAATTGGTCCAGCCGCATAGGAATCCAGCCAGCGGCCCATAAGCTTCGCGCAAAAATACATACTGGCCGCCGGTCGCCGGCATCGCCGCGCCCAACTCCGCGCAGGCCAGTCCTCCGAAAAATGAAACCCCACCGGCGAAGATCCAGACGCCGAGAATCGAGGTGGCCGACGTGAGATTCTGGGCGATCAGGTTGGGCACCAGGAAGATGCCGCCGCCGATTACGATGCCGATCACGATCGACAGTGCATCCAGCAGGCCGAGCGTGCGAGGCAGGTCTGTTTTCAAAGAGTCACCAGTGCTCGATTGTAGAATAAAAGATTGGACCCCTTCGAGCCATTCTTCAAGAACCCGCACCTTGCGACCATGGCGGGAAACTTCTGGTCCCGTCCCAAAGTGGACCAGCGTTGGCCCGTGGAAGCGGTGGTTTACCAGACCGAGCCCGATGTCGCGGTGCTGGTTCACTCGCAACGTCCCGATCGCGCGCCGCGCGGCGAGATTATTTTCGTCCACGGACTGGAAGGGTCGAGCGCCGCCGGCTATGCGCGGAGTATGTCGTATGCCGCACTCGAAGCCGGCTACGCCACCCATCGTTTTAACATGCGAAGTTGCGGCGGAACAGAACATCTGGCGCTCTCGAATTATCATTCCGGCCAGACCAGCGATCTGTTTTATGTGGTGCAAGAGCGGCTCCGCAAGAGCGGCCTGCCGATCTATCTGGTCGGATTCTCTCTGGGCGGCAATGTGGTTTTGAAGCTGGCGGGGGAGCTCGGCGATGAAGCGCGGGGACTGCTCGCGGCGGTGTGCGCGGTTTCGACGCCGATCGACTTGAAGGCTTGTTCGATGGCTCTTGGGAAACGGGGAAATTTCCTCTACGAGCAGCGATTCCTGCAGCGCCTGCGCGAGCGAATCCGCCTGCGTAACAAGCAAGCCCCGGAGATCTATTCGCTCGAGCCCTTGAAGAAGATCCGCACGATTTACGATTTTGACGACCTGTACACCGGACCTCTATTCGGCTTCGGCAACGCCGACAATTACTACACCACACAGTCGGCCAACCGGTTTATCGGCAAAATTCGCGTTCCGGCGCTGATAATACAGGCTAAAGACGATCCACTGATTCCCTTCGCGGTCTACGATCACCCGGCGTTTCGCGAGAATCCTTGTTTGACGCTGCTCGCGGCGGAGCACGGCGGACACCTCGGCTTCATCGCGCGCCACCGCCCGCGCTTCTGGCTCGATGGTCTGGTGATGGGTTGGCTAGGCGATCAATTGGTCGGAACACCTCCATATCCAAGTAACGCCGCATTGTGAAGAAAGCGCTTGGCATGAAGATACAGGACATAGGCGTCCCTTTCCAGGATTTCCTGGGCCAATAACGCGAAGCGTTCCTCAAATGGGAGTGGCCCTTGGGCACATCTGCTAAGGAGTATGGATGTTCTCTCCGCCTCCCTAAAGTAGGTTTCGGTGACCGTCTCGCACTCGGCGCGCAAAGCGATAAATTCTGTTTGGTCCAATTAGACACCCCTTCCAGGCCTCTCCGGGGGCTTAGCCGATAATCTCATTCTTTCCGCCCGGTGTCTGATCCCTTTTGCTCAGATAGGGAACAAAAAACCGCTAAAACTCGTATCCTGGAGATACAGTGCAAAGCCAGGCATCCTTTTTAGAGGCCGCGAGTGTCGCGTTCGATTCGTTGCGATCGAGCAAGCTGCGCAGTTTCCTCACGCTTTTGGGAATTATTCTCTCCACCACCACGCTGATCGCGGTGATGAGCGTGATCCACGGCATGGACGTGTATGTGGCGAATAGCGCATCGTCCATGGGCACGGACGGATTCCGGGCGGTGCGCATGGCGTTCATCGGCCCCCGCAACCCGAAAGCGTTTCTGAAAGCGCTGCAGCACAACCCGCAGCTCAGCAAGGAAGAGTACGACTTTATAAAGACCAAGGTGACGCTCTCCCGCGAAACCGGCATCACCGCGAGCCGGTCGGCGAAAATTACCTACGGGACGGATCTGGTCGACGGCGTCCAATTGATCGGGATGACCTCAAACGGCGCGGTGATCACCAATACGCAGATCGAAACCGGCCGCTATATCACCGATACCGAGGACCGGCGGCACATGAACGTCGTGTTCCTCGGCGCGGATTTGAAGGAGCGGTTCTTTCCCGCTGGAGATCCGATCGGGAAAACCGTCGCCATCGATGGGACGCCTTTTGAAGTGATCGGCATTGGCAAAGCGAAGGGCAGCGTGTTCGGGCAATCGCAGGATAACTACGTTGCGATTCCCGCCGAAACCTATTTCAAAATCTACGGGTCGCACATCGGGATCAGCTACCTGTTCCTGGCGCAGGATCGAAGCCGGCTCGAACAGGCCCAGGATGAGGTGCGAATGCTGCTGCGGTCCTACCGTCATTTGCGTCCCCAAATGGAGGACACGTTCGGAATGGTCTCCTCCGATACGCTCGTCGGGTTGTGGGATCAGTTGACCGGCACGCTGGCCGCGGCGGCGATCGGGATCGTCAGCGTCTTTATGGTGGTGGGCGGAGTGGTGATCATGAACATCATGCTGGCCGTCGTGAGCGAGCGGACGCGCGAAATCGGCGTGCGAAAAAGCGTCGGCGCGCGGCGGCAGGATATTCTCAATCAGTTTCTGGTGGAATCGTCCATGCTCTCCGGCATGGGCGGAGTGATCGGCGTTACCATCGCCTGGACGGTTGCCGTGATCGTTCGAAATTTCACGCCGGTGCCGATGGAGGTGCCGCTGAACGCCGTGGTGCTGGGCGTCACACTGTCTACAGCCGTGGGACTTTTCTTTGGAATTTATCCCGCGCGGCGCGCCTCCCGGCTCGATCCGATTGTCGCGTTAAGGTCGGAGAACTGACGCCATGAAACTGCTCCTATCCGTGATTGGCCTGGCGCTCACTACGCTGCGCGAGAACAAGGTCCGCTCCTTTCTCACCGTCCTCGGTGTGATTATCGGCGTGGGAACCATCGTCGGCGTCGGGTCGATTCTGGCCGGCCTCGATGGCGCGGTCACGGGATTGATTCGCAGCCTCGGCTCCAATACCGCGATGGTGTTCAAGATGCGCATGATGGGGGCCGGCCGCACCACCGAGGAACTGCAGCGCAAGCCCATTACTTATGAAAATGCGGTTGCCATCGGCGAACTCTGTCCGGCGATCGCGCATGTGAGTCCCTATCTGCTGCCTCCCAACGTGTTGAAGGGGGCCATTATTCGCGTTCGATATAAGGGGAACGACTACGCGGGTGCAAACCTGGCGGGGAGCGACGAGCAGTATTCAATCACTCAAAACGTGGAGATGATGACGGGCCGGTTCTTTACCGACTCCGAGAGCCAGCATCGCCTTCCGGTCGCCGTGATTGGCGAAGACCTCTATCGTGCTTTGTTCGGCCTCGAGAACGCGGTTGGCAAGAGTATCGAGGTCGACGGCCACGAGGTGGAGGTGATCGGCGTGATGAAGCGTCCAGCGGCGTCCATTCCCGGCCAGGATGACAATCGCGTCGTTCTGCCGTACTTCACCATGCACAAGATGTTTCCGACCGCGGAGGAGAATGTCCTGATGGTGCAGGCCAAAGACGGCCAGCTTGCCGCCGCGGTGGATGAACTCACCGTGGTGCTTCGCCAGCGGCGCCACGTGCCCTTAACGGCTCCCGACAATTTCGCGGTGTCGACCGCGGATCAGATGGTGGAGCAGTTCCGCTCCTTGACGGCGGTTACCGCGCTCGTCATGGTCGTGCTCAGCTCGATTGGTCTTCTCGTCGGCGGCATTGGCGTCATGAACATCATGCTTGTTTCGGTGACGGAGCGGACGCGCGAAATCGGCGTGCGCAAAGCCATCGGCGCGCGGCGTCGCGATATCGTTCTTCAGTTCCTTACCGAAGCCGTCGTGCTGACCTCTCTGGGAGGCATGTGCGGCATGATCGCAGGCTACCTGATCTCCTTCGCGAGCCGTCTCGCATTTCCCATGCTTCCTTCGAGCGTTCCCCTGTGGGCCGCTGGACTGGGACTCGTCGTTTCGATCGGCATCGGCCTTTTCTTTGGCATCTGGCCTGCTAGTAAAGCAGCGCGTCTCGATCCGGTGGAAGCTCTCCGCTACGAATAAAGCTTTCGTTAATTAATCCTGAAGATAGCGTAAGGAATCGGTCTCTTTGCGCCATTTTTATGCCTTATTTATGGGCCGGATCTTATCGTGGGGAAGTATGAAACGAATACTCATCGACTCGGTGCGGCGTGGGGGGCCGGCAGTTCTCTTCCCCCGGACATGGGCGGTAATCCTCTTTCAGTGTGGAGCGCTTTCGATTCCGGTGCTCGGACAAGCAATTGGCCTCGTCGGCGGTATCACTCGCGACGCTGCTAGTGGGAAACCGGTGGCAGAAGCGCAGGTCAATGCGCACAACTTGGACAAGGGCACGGATCAAACCACACTCACCGGTGCGGACGGAATTTTCACACTAACGAATTTGGAGGCAGGCCAGTATGAAGTTGCCGCCACGAAGGACGGATTTCAGAAATCGTCGGTGCGTGTCGAGGTATCGGCCCGCCGGACTGCCGGCGTGGAGCTACCGCTTCAGCGAGTGGCGGATGCACGCTCGACGCCAGATTTATCGAGCGCGCCGTTGACCGATAGGGAAGCGCAGCTACTAGAACGAATTGAACGTCTGGAAAGACACCTGGCTGCGGTGGAGGACAAGGAGGCAAGCGCGGTTCCCAAGGCTGCTCCAGGGGCCGCGACGATGGTGCCTTCTGCGACTCCGGTCGCCACTATTCTCCCAGAGGCGGTCCCGCCTTCATTGACTCCTGCCCCTGGCGCAGCGGTAACTCCTGCCGTCCCTCAGGCCGCCGCTGCCGCTCCCGCGCCTCCCGCTGTCGACCTGCAGACACCTTTCGCCGACAATGATTGGAGTTGGCTGAACGGCAACTCGCGACAGCATGACACTCCTCTCGACACGAAATACTTCAGCCCGGAGTTCCGGGCCGATACCTTTTACGGCGAGGATTTCAACCAGCCCAAGGATCACTCCATGGGCGGTTCGAGCGAGGTCTTCCGCAACAATGAAGTGCAGTTGGAGGATCTATCCATCGGCGGCGATTTCCACGTCGGCAATGTGCGCGGCCGGGTTCTGGCTCTGTACGGAATGTTTGCCGCCACCACGGTGCGCAACGACGCGAGTCCCGCCGTCGGCCAATGGGATGTTCGCGCGGCCTATAAATACGTGTCGGAAGCCTACGGCGGGTACCATTTCAACGTGAACCACGGTCTGAACATCGACGCCGGCATTTTTGTGTCCTACGTCGGCCTGTTCAGCTATCACAACTTCGATAACTGGGCCTACCAGCCCTCCTACGTTTCGTCGAACACTCCGTGGTTCTTCAACGGCGTGCGGATACAGTGGTTCCCCACCAATCACCTGAAAATCGAACCCTGGTTCATCAACGGCTGGCAGTCCTATAACAGATTCAACGGCCATCCGGGAATTGGCGGACAGATCAAGTGGACCCCCAAACCGTGGCTCGAAGTGATCGGCAATCAATACGGCGTCGGCAACGACAACATCGGTCTTCCGAATCGCGGACGATACCATACCGACGACAGCATCGAGGTCAAGTACTATGACAAACCAAAAGAAGGCAACGGCCTCGATAAGATGGCCTTCACGCTCACCGGCGATGCAGGCTGCGAAACCGGAGACGGAGTGACCTGCCATGGCGGAAAAGGCGGCCCGAAGCAATCCTTTCTGGGTTATATGGCTTACAACCGCTGGTGGTGGCACAAGGATCTTTTCGCCTTCACGCTCGGCGGCGGACAGATCAACAATCCGGGGCGCTATCTGGCCCTGGTCCTGCCCGTGAACGGCGCGGACGCGATCTCCGGTACGCCGTACTTCCCGTCCTACCCGGGAGCTCCGTTTAAGGCCTACGACGGCACCGCCACGCTCGACTGGATGCCCAGTCAGTTCTTCACCTTCCGAACGGAATTCGGATATCGTCACACCAACGTGCCTTATTGGTCGGGCCGCGGAGGCATCACGCCTCCGGGAGGCAATAACAGTTCTCCGGCGGACTTCGTCTGCGCCACCGGCGCCTCCTCCGGACAAACGATTCTCGCCGCCGCCGAGACCGCCTGCGGAGGTGGGCGCAGCAGCGTGTGGTTCCCGGATCTTCGCGAAGGTCAAGCTTTGTTGAGTTTCTCGATCATGGTGAAGTTCTGACATGAGAATGTGCCTGCCCCTGCTTTCGCTGCTGCTGCTCCGGGCGGCCGATCCCTCCTGGAAAGGCAAGCCGGTTTCGGATTGGACCGAGCAGGACGCCCGCCAGATCCTCACCGATTCCCCGTGGGCCAAGCCGCTGACGGCCGGGCTCACGCGCATCCAGACCGAGGACGAACGCAGGGAAGGGGGCGACATGGGCCAGCCCCATGGGGTCGGCGTCGACGGGATGAAGAGAAGTCCCGGGTTCGTCAAGTTGGCGGTCCGCTGGGAGACCGCCCTTCCCATCCGCGTTGCCGAGCTGAAGGCGCGCGAGATCGAGCCTCCGACGGTGGAAGGCGACGGTTATAAAATCGCCGTCTACGGAATTCCCAGCGCTTTTCTGAAAGGCGATCCGCTGACGTTGGGCAATCCCCTTAAGAAGCTGGCGTCACTAAAGCGCGAAGGGAAAAAGGATGTGAAGCCGTCCAGCGTCGAGGTGTTCCAAAGGCAGGACGGCATGGTTGTGGTCTACTTGTTCCCCCTTTCCGCCGAGATCAGCCGGAAAGACACCATCATTGACTTCGAGGCGGTGATCGGCCGGATTGTTTTGAAACAATCCTTCGACCTCGGGGAAATGCAGTTCCAGGGCCGTCTCGAACTTTGATCGCTGCTAGACCGGCAGTTCGATCTCAACCAGAAGCCCCGGAGAGGCGTTTGAAGCGCGCAGGCGCCCTTTGTGAGGCTCCACGGCGCGGCGCGCGATGGCCAGCCCGAGACCCACGCCTCCGCTCTTCCTGTCGCGATCCTGTTCCACTCGATAGAACGGATCGAACAACCGTGGCAAGGCTTCCGCTGGAACTCCGGGACCGTAATCCCGTATGCGAATCTTCGCCCAGCCTCCGGCGTTCTCCAAAGTGACTTCGACCTTCGAGTTCGCTGGCGCATACCGAATCGCATTGCGGATCACATTCTCGACGGCGCGCCGCAGCAGTTCGCTATCTCCATCGAGCGTCACCGCACCCATGGGCGCCAGATCGAGAACGCAGCCGCGCGCGTCCGCTTCAATCGAGCAGGCGTCCACCAGCGCGGCGACCAGCTCGTCGAGCCGCAGATGATCCGCTCTCAGCCGTGAGGGCTCGCCCTCGGTACGCGTCACCTCCAGCATCTGCCGGATCAGAGCGTTCAAGCGGTCCGCCTCCCTCTGAATGCGGTCAAGAGGCGGCGCGCCCCCGTCGCTCGACCGTGCCAGTTCCACTGCGACGCTTAGGCGCGCCAGCGGACTGCGAAGTTCGTGCGAGATGTCGAACAGCAGGCGCCGCTCCGCTGCCAGCAGCGTCTGAATGTGATCCGCCATTCGATTGAACGACGCTGCCAGATCGCCCAGTTCATCCTTGCGCGATTCCTCGGCGCGCGCCGTCAGCTCGCCGCGTCCCAGGCGCTCCACCGCCGAACGAAGCTGGCGCAAAGGCTTCGTCAGATGGTGCGCCAGCGCGTAACATAACAGCACAACCAGAGCGACAAGCAACAAATCCCAGGGTTGGAGAAACCAGAAATACCAGCTTCTACGGATCAACATGAGGCAGTAGCGGCCGTCGGGCGATTTACGCCCGAAAACATTCGCGCGGATCGAAAAAGGAGAGTGGATGAACGCCTTCGCATAGGGCATCATGTCCGCGTGGGACTCGCCGGTCAGCAGATCCGTCCCGTTGCCGTCGGTGAGCATGGCTTCGGATGCGTAGGTTACTTCACAAAATCGTTTGAGTGTTTCTCGCAGCTTCGCCGGGCCGCCGTTCTCCCAAGCCTCCCGGGCTTCGCTCAACTCCAGGCCCAATAACATGGAAAAAGGCGCTTGGCGCGAGGAATACGCGTCGTAGGTCAGCGCCGTGGCCAGCACCCCGGCCGCAAACGTGATGACGAGAGAAACCACGAACCAGGCGATGATTTTTGCGAAGAGAGAGCGCACCTAGTCCTCCGGCCGGGAGAACTGATATCCTACGCCGCGCACTGTTTTAATGAGAGTGCGTTCTCTCTCCAACTTCTTGCGCAGATGGCTCACGTGCATGTCGATCGAGCGGTCGAATGGCGTCGCCTTGCGGTTATACATGCCTTCCATCAGCGCGTCGCGGGAAACGACGCGGCCGGCCGAGCGCATCAGGACTTCCAGAATGTCGAACTCGAGCGTCGTCAGCTCAACGACTCGCCCATCGCAAATCACTTCGCGCGTACCCGGATCGACGGTCAACCCGTTAACCTCGATGCGTCCTTTCGAGGGCAACGCGACCCGCCGCAAAATAGCCCGGATGCGCGCCAATAGTTCGCGCGGGTTGAACGGCTTGGCAAGATAATCGTCCGCGCCCAACTCGAGCCCGACAATGCGATCCACATCCTCGCCGCGCGCGGTCAGCATCAGCACCGGCACGCGGCTGGCGGCGCGCAAGCGCTTCAGCAACGCAAAGCCATCGAGGGAAGGAAGCATCAGATCGAGGACGATCAGTGCGAAATTTACGGCGAGCGCCCGTTCCAGTCCCAGAGCGCCGTCGTGTTCGGACGTGACTTCAAATCCCTCGCGACCCAGGAATTCCGCGAGCAGCGCGCACAACTCCGTATCGTCATCGATGATCAGCAGCGGGCTCACTTCATTCATAGTAGCGATTCGGTATAGGCCAGGCGGAGGTCCGGGTGGCGCGAGCTTCCGCTTCTACTCCCCTTTTTCAGAGCTGAACCGCCATGCGTAAGCATGCGGACAGATGCTAAACTCTCAGCGCTCTAAGAGCCCGTCCAGCTCTTTACGACCAAAATAACGCCCGTGCGAGAACACCCCCTGTACTTTGCGCACGTTCCTGATATCGTCCAGCGGATTCGCGCCGAGCAGCACCAGATCGGCTAGTTTCCCCTTTTCAATGGAGCCCATCTCTTTTTCCGTTTCAAAGAACCGCGCGGGCGCCGTCGTGGCCGCTTCGAGCGCTTCCCGCGGCGTGAGTCCAGCCTCTACCAGTTGCGCCAACTCATCCTGCAAGGCCGCTCCCGGGATCACGTACGGATCGCCGGTGTCGGTGCCCGCAAGAATCTCTGTCTTCGCTCGTTTCGCCAGCGCGACCAAGCGATAGATTCTCCATAGCTGGGCCTTCAAGGAATCGGGATCGTCCGAAACATCGGGCCAGGTATTGCGAATCGAGGCGGGAATCACCGCCAGTTGCGGATCGCTCATCAGTCTTGTGTCGTCGATGTGAGACATGCGCAGCCACAACACCAGCGTGGGAGAGACGCGCGTTCCGGTCAGAGTGCAGCGCTCAAAAAACGTCACCGCCGCATCGTCGTTCGAAACCGACTTGGTGATGCCGAACATATGTTCCAGACTTTTCTGCCGCGCCTCCACCGCCTCCTGCGCGGTGACGTTCGTCGGGATGTGCCCCACCAGCCGCAGATCCCAGTGCCGCGCCTGTTCGGCCAGCGCGAAGTACGCCTCGCGCGGCAGACGCGACAGGACTTTAATGAAATCGACGTCCATTTTGTAGAGTTGGTCGAACGCTTGGCGTCCCTGATCCGCGGTGCGCGCGACGATCAGAGGCAGCTTCGGGTCTTCCGAAGCGCCGCCATCGACCGGCGGTCCACTGGTGAGGATGCGCGGACCGATGGCGGAGCCCTTTTCAATTTCATCGCGCCAGATTTTGACTTTGGAAAAATCGCTGCCCATGTCCTGCACACCCGTTACACCGAACGCGAGGAACAGCGGTAGATACTGCTTGTAATAGAGGTGAACATGCATGTCCCACAGGCCTGGGATCAGGAATTTATCCTTGCCTGGCACTACCCGGGTGGTGGCCGGAATTGGTATCGACGCCACGGCTCCCACGCGCGAGATTTTTCCGTCGTCGATCACCACCGTCATGTGCGGACGCGCGGTGCCGGAGGCAACATCGATTACGGTGACGTCCTGAACGGCGACGCCGGCGGCGGCAGCGGACAGCGCGCCGATTAGGAGTGCGAGTAGCCTCACATTCTTATTGTAGGGAAGCCTCTTGACAGAACGCCTGTTGTAAAAAAGTCTCGCACACGCCCCGGACAATCTGACCGGCGAATTCATCTTCCGCCGCGAATGCGTCGCGATCGCCGCAGTCGAACGAACCTGCCCACAGATGCAAGCCGCCGCTTGATGAGACAAGTTGCGAATCGCAGCGGAACCGCTTCCCGGCATGACGAACATTGCCCTCCAGGATCAATTCCACGAGAAGAAGTTTCCGCGGGGTTTAAAGATGGTCAATCTGCAACTTTATTTTGCCGCGCTCGAAGCAAGCCGCGAGAACTTTCAAGAAGCGGCGCGAATTTTGGAACAGATCATCCCGATTCAGGAGCGGCTGCTAGCGCCAGGAAGCCCGCAAGTCGGGTACTCGCTGGTCGGCTATTCGCGCGTGCTGCGCGGCCTGCATCAAAAAACCAAGGCTAAAAAAGCCCTTAATCGCGCTAAATTGATACTCAAAGTGACCTTAAACGACGTTAAATAGATGCTTCCTACGCTCCACCCACTCCTCGCTGGTACAAAGCCGAGGGCCGACTTCGATCAGCCTGGGCAGAAGATAGAAGAGCGCGGTGCGGGTCCATGGCTCGCCATCTCGGTTGCGGTAGCCGCGATCGTTGATCCGCTGCGCCGCGGTCGATAGAGGACCGTCCTGCACCAGGACCTCCAGCATCAACAACAGTACCTGGACTTCGTCCGGGTTCTCCTCAAGGCGGCGGCAATCGCTGGCCACGCGCAGCCCGAACGGGATGTCCTCGACGGAAGGGGCGGCCGGGGCGGCGCCGCGCTCCCACTCGATTGCCACCAGGCGCCATCCGTCGGCGAGTTTATCGCCAAAGTAATCCGCGGAAGGCGCCGTCGTCACAAAATCGCGAACACGCTCAAGTTTTGGCATGAGGCTGAAGCGAGCAATCTTCATGCCAGCGTAAGTCCAGTCCTCGCAATGCGATTTCCAGAGCGGGTGTCCGATGGTGGGATAGCGCGGTCGCTGCCGCGCATGACACCATAGAGAAAACATGAAAAAAGTTCTATTGGTGTTGACGGTGGTCGCTCTGGCGCAATCGACGGAGATTTCCGGGGAGCGGATTCGGGCGCACGTGAAATTTCTGGCGAGCGATCTTTTGGAAGGCCGGGGCGTAGGCGCGCGCGGTGGCGACCTGGCGACTGAATATATCGCGACACAATTCGCGCTGGTAGGGGCGAAACCCGCAGGCGATAGCGGGACTTATTTTCAGAACCTGACGCTGGTGGGTGTCGCTCCGCAGCCGGAGAGCACATTGAGCGCCGGCGGGACTTCGTTCCGCTGGCTCGACGATTTCGTCGGCGTTACCTACCGGCAGAAGACCGATGCCGCGTTCGATGCCGACGCGGTGTTCGTCGGTCATGGCATCGTGGCGCCGGAATATCAATGGGACGACTACGCGGGGGTCGATGTGCGCGGCAAAGTGGTGCTGTTGTTCACGAACGAGCCGCCGTCGGACGACCCGAAGTTTTTCACGGGTCGAGCGCTGACCTATTACGGGCGTTGGACCTATAAATATGAAGAAGCCGCGCGCCATGGAGCGGTGGCGGCGATCATCATTCATACGACGCCGACGGCTAGTTATGGATGGGATGTCGTACGGTCGTCCTGGGGCAGGGAAGACCAGCAAGTGAAACTCGCGCCGGGCGCGCAGCAATTGGCGCTGGCGGCGTGGGTGACCAAAGACGCGGGGGAAAAGCTGGCGGCTACCCTGGGTCACTCCGTTGACGAATTGCTGACGATGGCCGATACTCGAGGGTTTCATGCTATGCCGATGCCGCTGCGGATCGCGGGAACCGCGCCGGCGAAGGTTCGCGATATTCGGACACGGAATGTGGTTGCAAGGATCGAGGGCAGCGCTATCAAAGACGAAGCGGTGATTTTTAGCGCGCATTGGGATCATCTGGGGATTGGAGATCCGGTAAATGGCGATGCGATCTACAATGGCGCGGCCGATAATGCGACGGGCTGCGCGATGATCATGGAAATCGCACGTGCGTGGGCGGCGCTGCCGCAGAAACCCAGACGCTCGGCGATTTTTCTAGCCGTGACGGCGGAGGAAGCGGGGTTGCGCGGGTCGGAATACTATGGGCAGCACCCAGTGATTCCTGCTGGAAAGACAGTAGCGGACATCAATCTCGATATGTTCATGCCATTCGGGCGGGCGCGCGATGTAAATGTCACGGGCGCGGAGCGGACGACGCTTTATCCGATTGTCGAAGAGGCGGCACGGCGGTTTGCGCTGACGATCGTGCCCGATCCACGGCCGGAAGCGGGAGTTTACTATCGATCCGATCATTTTTCGTTTGCGCGGGTGGGTATCCCGTCGTTTTCGATCGATCAGGGAGTGGATCTGCTCGGGAAACCGCCGGGAACGGGCAAGAAATTATTCGACGAGTTTGAGGATAAGCATTACCATCAGCCCTCGGACGAGTATCACGACGATTGGGATTTCACGGGCATGGAGCATTATTCGCGATTTGCGATGCTGATCGGCGTGAATGTCGCCAACGTGACGAAAATGCCGACTTGGCATGCGGGGGACGAGTTTCTGGCGGCTCGGGTGGCTAGTGGCGTTAAGTAGGCGGGAATTCCTGGCGGCGGGGTTCCTGCCGCTCTTCTGGCGGCGCTCGCACGTAAAGATGGCTGGAATTTCGTTTCGGATCGTGCGTCGGGGGTCTTCACCGCATCGGTATCTCCATATTCACGGAAATGAGACGACGGCGCGGGATGTGGTGATGGAGCAGGTGAATGCGCATGGAGGGGTCGCGTTGTTGATCGAGAGCCAGACGCGGAATGTTCCCATTCAGGGCGGACAAATCGATCCGAACCGGATGTTTTCGCGCGAGGGCGCATCGAAGAATCTGAAAACTTTGAACGCCGGATGGTCCGAGGCGCAGATTTCGAGTGCAGCGGCCGCGCTGGAGCGGGATCGCCACAAATTTCTTCATGCGATTACGCCGCCGAAGGGCGGGCGCATCGTGGCGCTCCACAACAATAGCAACGGATATTCGGTCGAGAGCGAGATTGCCATCAGCGATCGAACTTCATTGAAGGATGCGAAGAATCCACATGAATTTTTTCTAGCTACGGATGCGGCGGATTTTGAGAAGCTGGCGGAATCGCCTTTTAACGTCGTTTTGCAAAGCACGGCTCCCAAAGATGACGATGGGTCGCTTTCGCGGCTGGCGGCACGGATGCGAATTCGTTATATAAATCTTGAGTGCGCGCTCGGCAAGCTTGAGCGTCAGCGGGAGTTGCTCGGTTGGTTGGAGCAGAAACTCTAGAGACATTTCACGCAGAGACCTCGAGAACGCAGAGAAAGACACTACGGCTGTCGGAAATATCGTCAGCGACCGGCTGATCCCCTGGACCAACCGGCCGCTAGTGGATTGAGCTGTCTCTCACATGGGGCCCCGAACAACGTTTCACGTCATCCGGTATTCCATGCTTCGATGCACAACTCTCTGAAACCAATCGGGTGCGGCAATCAACGCTATCCGCCCATCCCGTGATCTTATAGGATCGATCCCAAAGTACTTCCGTCGACACCACACTGTATAGTCGATGTCGCAAGGCGGCTTACGCCTCCAGAAGTTCAGGACCACCTTAATACGACATTTGCCGGCCGGCAAAAAACTGTCAAAGAAGCCTCGGTGGGAGACCGCCTCTGAGTTGATGGTACTCAAAGAAAAGCAAAAGACATTTCACGCAAAGCCGCAAAGCTCGCTAAGGAAAGGAGATAATCATTCAGTTTCGCCGTTCCAATGGCGGGCGCAGCGTTCAGGGGATGCCATCCAGCGCGCAAGCGCGTCGGGATTCAGGAGGAGCTGAACCACGGTCGCCTCATCCCGCTCCACCGCGGTGACTAGAAGTTTCCATTCCTTCCCTTCCTGTCTCATGTAGACGAACACGGTTTCCTCCCGGCCGTTGTGACGGGAACGCACCTGCACGAAAGGCTTCCACGACCGGCCGACGGCATTCAGGATCGCTTCCGGAAGATTGCGGCCCTGACGGTCGCGATCGCCGAGATGTTCGAAAACGGCCAGGTCAATGTGCCTGGTCCCCGCCGGATGTACGGCTGCTGTAATAAGATTGACCAGGCCAAACATGGGTATCGACGTGGGGCGGGTATGAAATTCGTCGGAGATGACCCGCACGACTTCCGTGAATTCTCGATCGGCGGCCTGCGCGGAAGCGGCGGTCAGCAGGCAGGAGGCGATGAAAGCAACCGGGAGGGATTTCATTTTTCGTCGTCCTTCTTGTCTTTTTTGTCGTTTTTCACGGGTCCAATATCGATCTTAGGAATCCCCATGTGACCGCCCAGGTCGCGGATATCTTCGGGACGAATGGAACCGATGATGTTGACGATGGTCAGCTCCCTCGGCTCGGTCGCGATGACCACGAGGCCGGCGATTTGTCCCCCCTCCGTTTTGATGAACACCTCGGCGTTTTCCTTGTCCCTCTTGCTCCGCGTGCTGACAATGCGGGACCAGGAAGGTCCGCGCAGTTGCGCCCGCAGCTCCTCGACATCGCTCTCCTTATATTCGTCGCGATCCTCGAATTCGAAGCTCTTCACATAGATGCCCTTCAAACCGCTGACCAGGCGTTTTACGTGAGCTTCGTCAGGGTCCTTTTCCGAGAGAAAGCGGCTGGCGAGTTGGAGCAGCGCCCCGTCGAGCGAGACATCCACCACCTCCGACGCCTTCGCGGCCAGCCTGTCGAGGCCCACAGGCATCTTAATGTCCTGGGCCGCGAGCGGCAAAATGGCAAGCAGTGCCGGAATGACAAGTTTCATAGTAGTCCTCATTAGTCTTGCTGAATCCCTTTCCACCTTTCGGCTGATCCTCTGGAGCTTCACGCTGGTGATTTTGAGCGCCAGCTCCAGGCGCGCTTTCGCTTCCTTGCCCGCGGCCTGTTCCCGCACCGTCCGTTCGTATTGCCATGCCGAGCCCGTCACGACCAGCAGCATGGCGGCGATCGCCGAGGTCCACCACATGCGGGCGGACGCCCGATGTTCCCGCGCCTGCCGCTTCACGGCGCCCAATACCCGCGCTTCAAAGAAGGGCGAAGGCTCTTTTTTCGCCAGCGCCTCTTTTAACTGCCTCTCGAATTCGTCTATCATCGTACGTCTCCCATACTGCGATCGATCTTCTCGCGCAACATCGCGAGCGATCGTTGCAAATGACTCTTCACCGTGCGCACCGGCATGTCCAACAGCGACGCAATCTCTTCCGGCATCAAGTCTTCCTGATACCGCAGCACCATGACCATGCGGGGCTTCTCCGGAAGCGACCCGATCAACGACTGCAACCGGCGATGCAAAAAATGATCCTTCGGCTCGCCGTCCACGGAAGGAACCGGTGCGTCGTCTAAGCCGACCGACGGCTGCAATCTTTGCTTCCGCGCATAATCAATCGAGCGATGGCTGGCGACCTTTCTCAGCCAGAACGAAATATGCAGATCGCTCTCGAAATTGTCAAAACGCCGGTGGAGCTGGAGGAACACGTCCTGCGCCACCTCCTCCGCCGCGGAACGATCCCGCAGGAAATGGTAGGCGATGCTAAAGACCATGGACTGCTGTGCCCGTAAGACGGAAGCGAATGTCCGCGGCTCGGCGATGTCCAGTTCCCGATCCATTCCCTGATAAGGTTCCGCTGCTTGATCCGGCTTGATCACTGTTCTACTGACTAATAACGCACATCGGCGGCCAGGGGACGCAGGAAAATCTAGTATTGTGTAAGGATGAAGACACGTATCTTCCTTTTAACGATCGTATTGGGCGCCGCAATGCTGTTATTGGGGCAGGAAACGTTCGGCCCAGGCACATATAAGGGAGAATGGCACGGCGCGACAGCCAGCGGTGCGATCCACATTACCTTCCGCGGCGACCGGACGGGCGGACTCACGCCGGAGATCGGTTTCACGCTCGGCGATCAGGATGTCGTCTGCAAGGTGCTATCGTTCAAAACCGACGGCATGAAATTCAGGCTGGTATATGAGTTCGATGCGCAGGGCACCCTTTTGCAATCGGCCACGGACGCCACGGTGAAAGGCAAAACCATCGAAGGCGCCTACAAAACCACGGCTGGAGACCAGGACGTCGATAGCGGAACGTGGAAAGCGACCCTCGCTCCTTAGCTGTGGTAGCCTAGCAATGTGTAGCGCGGAAGACGTCTAAATGTCCTTCCGTGACTCCAAAAAATGCGCCCGTAGCTCAGCTGGATAGAGCGTCTGGCTACGAACCAGAAGGTCGGCCGTTCGAGTCGGTCCGGGCGCACCACTAAAGTCAAAGAAGTCAGTTAGTTACAGGCACAATCGCGGCGGGTGATTGTGTGTTCACAATCGGCGTGTGCCCAGAATTGTGCCCACTCAACGCCACGCGTGCCTTCTCTATCGCGGCGCGCGTGCTGTATTCCTGCGGGTGAACATACCGTTTCGTGATGCTCATGTCGCGGTGGCCGGCGAGATAAGCGAGCGTCCAGGGGTCCGAAGCCTCGAGGTTGCGTACGTTTGGCATGCATCGAAGTTCACGCGCGAGGTGCTGGATGGACTGCTAGGAATTGGATTTATTCACCACCAGCAAATTATTTGGAATAAGGGCCGAACGGTCCTGACGAAGACGTTGTATTGGTTCCAGCACGAGCCGTGTTGGTTTGTGAGAAAGAAAAATGCGCCGTGGTTCGGGAAGGCCGGCGAGAACTCGACCATCTGGGATTCGCCCAGCCCGAAGTTCATCATGGGTGCGTCGGACGAAGACAAGTTCGATCATCCCACCCAGAAGCCGGTTGAGTTGATGCGGCGCCCAATTCTGAATCACCTCCGGCGTGGAGAATTGGTCTATGACCCGTTCCTCGGTTCGGGCACGACGCTCGCGGCGGCGGAATTGAACGAACGCGTCTGCTACGGCATGGAGCTCGATCCGAAGTACGCGGACGTGGTGGTGTAACGCTGGCAATCCTTAAGCAACAAAAGCGCCACGCTCGACGGCGACGGCCGGACTTTCGACCAGATCGCGCAGGAGCGGCAAAAGGAGTCGGCGTGAATCGAACGCTGCCGCCGAGAGATCGTGGAAATCGAAGGGCAGATTCTGGCGGGCCACCCCGATGTGGAAGGGTTGTGTCTGGCGCTTTCGGATTGGTCGGCGGAGTTGCGCATTCTCGAAAACGAGAAGCGCCGCCGAACAGATACCCGGCGGCGCGATGCGAGGAACAACTTAGTAGATCAGGCTTTCACGGAATAGCTGCGCTCTCCGTCCTCGCCCTTGGTGGACGTGACGGTCAGCCCCATCTTCTTGCCGACCGTCCCGGACAGGAACCCGCGCAGGGAATGCGGCAGCCAGCCAGTCGCTTTGAGCAGTTCCTTGGCGGCTACTCCGCCGGGCCGCTTCAGCAAATCGAGGATCGTCGCTGTCTTGCTGCCGTCCCGGGCACCGGTGGCTTTCTTAGCGCTTTTGGTCGCTTTCTTGGCTGGGGGAGCCTTCTTCCCCGACTTGGGCTTGGCGGGCGCAACGGTCGCGCGACGTGCGCCAACAGCGGCCTTTTTCGTGGCCTTCGTCTCGGGCGCCGCAGCGCCAGGCGCTGTTTCCGTCTGTTCTGTGATCGATTTCATGTTTTCTCCTTGGGCGGTGATTACCGCGTGACAACATCGATCACTCTGAAGGCTTTAGAAAGCAAGCGAAATCAACCTTGGCGAATGCTTGGCGATCCGCAGATGAGCGCAGGTGAGCGCAGATGAGCGGTCACGGTGAGAAATTTGGTCGGAAGAGGGAGGCCGCAGTTGCTGCCCTCCTAACGCAACGCACGGCTGAGGAGGCGGCTCGCTCCATTAGAATCGGGCCGGCGACACTCCGACGGTGGCAGAAGGAACCAGAGTTCGAAGCTGCCTATCGAGTTGCCAAGATAACCGCCTACAGGCAGACAATCGGGCGGATGCACCAGCTGTCTGGCGCTGCAGTTTCAACTCTCGGCAAAGTTATGCTCGATCCGACGACTCCCCCAGCGACCAAAGTGCGAGCTGCCGATAGCATCTTGAATCACACGGCGAAGGCGATCGAGATTGAAGATATCGATGCCCGCCTGAGGGAACTGGAATACGCTGCCGAGGCTAACAACAGTGGGAGACGATAATGATCCGGAATTCCGCAGCTATGGGGTGCCGTGAAAACAACTCTTAGACGGCTTCAGCAGTCAAATGCGATTTGGCATAGCTCCATAGCGGCGTACCGCGCCGTGATGAAATCCGCCGGAGAGAACTCATCTTCATTGGTCCGAAGGGCTCTTTGTGAAAACAACTCTCAGACGGCTTCAGCAGCTTGAACAGTGCCGCTCGGACTCGCTTACGGCAAACGACGCTTCGGGCGCGCACGAGCGGATTCTGAATAAGATAAGAGCCATGGCCGACCCGCGGCCAGGAAATCCAGATTTGGAGGCACCGACCTTCGAAGAAGTGAAAGCCCGGTTGGAGGAAGTGCTGTCGATATACCGAGGCGAAGTAACGGGATGATAATCAGAAGTTTATCTCGTCGATTGGAACGGCTCGAAGAACAGAAGCCTTCGAGGGACGGGTCAAAGTTTGGCAAATCGTCACTATCGATTCGAATGGCAATGTCGAGCACGGTCCCGGTTATCAATTCCAGCCCTTGCCCCTAGGCGGTTTTCGTCCCAGCCTGGGTCGACGCAAGAGTCGTGAACGATAATGTGAAACATCTGGCGCTTCAGGTATGCGCCCCGCCAGCTTTCTGCTGCTTCTTCTCGCCGCTCTTTGCTCAGGAACGAAGCCCTGATGACCTCCCGAAGCGCCCGCCCCCGACGCAGACCGCGTCGCTTACCGGACCGGATTCCTCACGCTTCATTCGTCGGTTACTCAGCCGTGAGCTCACGTTCGGCCTGAAGCCAGTCTTCCAGTTCACGGCCAGGTTGTGCCCCGCGAGTGAGATAAAGTTCGTAGGCGCGGCCCCTGATTTCGTGCTCTCGCCAGGCCACACGGAGCACGATCTTGCCGTGTGACCTGCGTCTTGCCGCTCTCGGCCCGCTGGGCGACACCCCGTGAACCCCTGGCAGGTTCTCGGCGATGTCCTTCCAGGCCTGGGCCGCATCCTGGAGCGCATACACGATTGCGACGTCTGGTCGTAATGTCCCCTCTTCCAGCATGCGCGCGATTGTGCCGAGCCCGTCCCCTGACGGCGCGAGCCTCATCATCGCGCGGTCTCTTCCTGCGATACTGGCTGGGTGGCAGCGATGAGATAGCCGCCTTCCTTCAAGACCAGGAACGACCGCTTCTGTGTATCGCCACCGATCAAGTCGAAGACCACATCGACCTTCTCTCGAAGAACCGTCTCGAACTGGGCTTTTCGATAATCGATAACCCGGCTGGCTCCGATGGAGTTGAGGTACGCCTCATCGTCGCCGCTTGCGGTGGCAATGACGGTGGCGCCGGCGTGCGATGCCACTTGCACCGCATAGGCGCCCACAGCTCCGGCGCCACCATGGATCAGGATCGTTTGTTCCTTTTCCGGTGACCGTGGGTGAAGATTCCCTGCCACGCAGTTTGGGAGGCCACCGGCACGGACGCCGCCTCCTCAAAGGAGAGGTTGGATGGTTTGCTTGCGACGGCCGCCGCCTTGACAGCCAGATACTCCGCGTACGCGCCCACTCCACTAGTGGTGCCGAACACGGCATCACCTGGCGCATATGCCGAAACGTCACCGCCAATCAGTTCGACGACCCCTGAAAACTCATGACCAGGTATCCACGGCAGGTCGATCGGGAGTATCTGTCTTACCTTTCCGGAGGCCTCAACAAGATCTAGATGATTGACGGCTGTACTCTTGATCTTCACCAGGACTTCGTCGCGTGCCATGGTCGGCGTCGGTACATCGTTGAACACCAACTGCCCACCGTATTCCAACAATCTGATAGCTTTCATGCGAGCTCTCCTTGCCCATTCGGCCGCTCGTAGCGGCGTGCCCAGTCGGAGAGCTTCGTGAGCGTGCGGCCGAACTCACCTTCCAGGCCGGCGATATCGGCGCTGTAGCCGACGCGCTCGAACCATTCGAGCATCAACGCCATATCCTTGCTGTACTGCCGGACCTGTTCGATTGGCGTCTGCGCGAACGCAATCGGCCGACCCAGCGCTTCTGTAAGGATCTCCGCCGCCTCCGGCATCGTTCGTACGTCACCAGCGAGATCGATCTCGCGGCGGTTCAAGGCGGCGGCATCGGTGAACGCGCGCGCGCCGAACCAGCCAATGTCGTCCACCGCAATCATCTGTAGCTTCGTGCCTTGCCCGAGCGCCCAGGCCAGCGTGGAGCCCTCGAGACTGAAAGGCGCTACCAGGTTCTCCATGAAGAACACGGGACGCAGGACCACATGCGAGGGGAAGCGGAGGCCGCGCACGGTTTCCTCGATGCGCCACTTGTTGTCGAAGTGCGGGACGCCCGTCCGCTTGTTCGCCGATCCCACGGATGTGTAGACGTAGTGTTCGACGCCGGCCTCGCGCGCGAGCGTGGCAAGACGCTTGCCCTGCGCCTCTTCCCGCTCGACGCCCGCCTCCCCCGCGTTCTGCACGCCGAAGACGCCCCACGCGCAGGCCAAAGCACGCCGTAGCGTCGCCTCGTCATCGAGATCACCCTTGACGATATCGACGCCATGGCGCGCCAGCGCCGCCGCCCGCTCGCTGTCCGGCTTGCGAGTCAGGCCGCGCAGATGGAACCCGGCGCCCTGCAGCGCCCGCGCGACCGCGCCGCCCTGATTGCCTGTCACTCCGGTGATGAGAATCGTTCGATTGCTTGTCATGGCTGAAACCTCATTTCTTGTGCCCGATGTTCTTCACTTAACGTGGGGCTGTCTTTCTGTGCCGCCCATCGTCAGGCTTGCGCCTTCGAGCGCGACTGGAACAACCCGGCAAAAGCTGGTCGGACGCCGACGAAGATCACCGCCCATAGTCCAGCCACGAAGAGGGCCAGCGGAAGCCCGCTCGGGGCCATCAGGGCGTGGAAAACAAGAATGTTGACGATTACCGGCGCCAGCACGGCCACCGCCAACGGTACGTAACGATTGGCCAGCAGAAGCACCGCTGCGACGACCTGAAATGCGAAGATCACCCACAGGTAATGGGATGCGTAGAGTGCGCCCATGAACTGTCCTGCAATGCCCTCCGGCGGGGGAAGGGGAATGAAGTTCAGGAAGCCGTTCAGGCCGAAAACAAGAAAGATCACGCCCGCCAAATATCGGGCGACTGCGGAAGCGGTTTTCATAACCGGATTCTCCTTTTGGATTGGCAACCATTCCATGGCGTCAATCCTCTTGATGTCAATATAATTGATGATGTATACTTCTGGGGGATTCAGGTTTTTTATGACGCGAGGCTTTCAAGGCTCGGACCACGTCTGGCTAGTTATGATGAAGGCGATGCGCGCCCTGACGAGGTACGCAGCCGCTGGTATTGAAGAGACCGGGCTCGGCCTCTCGGATTTCGGCGTGCTGGAAGTCCTTCTGCACAAGGGGCCTTTGCCCGTCAATACGATAGGCCCGGTCGTCGATTTGACCCCAGGCTCGATCAGTATCGCCGTGGACCGTCTCGTCGAGAAGGGCTTGGTCAGCCGGGTCGAGAGCGCCGAAGACCGCCGCGTGCGGATCGTCGCCCTCACTCCACGGGGCAAGACCCTCATTGATTCAGCCTTTCGAAAGCATTCCGGGCAGATGAAGACAGTGTTCTCTGAACTGAGCCCGGAGGGGCTTCGTGGCCTCGCAACGGCACTCAAGAAAGTCGGCAAGCGCGCTGCTGCGCTGATGGAGCAGAGCTGAATGGCTCTCAGCGAGTTTCTTTTGAGACTCAACAACCGCTCCTGCAAGGGCTCCGCCCGTCGCGATCGAAGCCAGACTCCGCCTGGAGCAGAGGCTACGGAAGACAAACATCGTTGGATTAAGCAGGAGACAGCCATCGATCCCGGTCGAGTAACGCGGTCGAACTACCGAGATCCAGCGGATGTAGTAATTTCGTCGACCCTGAAGCCCGGCGAGCAGCACCCGTTTTTCCAGCCCCTCCATCAGGCAAAGGGGCACGAATACACCGGCCTTGAACTGGAGTCCGTGGCTCTGGGTGGATCGTCGGCCACTCGGACATCGGGCCGAAACTGCGTTCTGGGAAGAAGCCGATAATGACACTTATCGAGTCCAATAGATTTTGCGAGCCACTCAGCTCCCGTGCAAAAAACGGGTTGCCCGCGCTTCTCGTTCCTCTAACCCTTCGGCGTCAGTGAGGGGTAGACCGGCGTGCCGAAATCGGGCAGATCTCTATTGATGCAGGCAAACCTTTGCCACGGTCAGCCTTCGTTCAGCAGGGCCTCAATCACTTTTGATAGCTCGCGCTGAAGCGGCTCTGAGCCATCGTAACTATTGTGGACAAGACGTACGCGCCCAAATTTATCCATAATGAGGAGAAATGGTAACCCGTCTCCGCCCAGATCTTCAGCAGATTTCTCGTTACCGAACGCAAGCGGCAGCGCGTAGCCAGCTTCCTGCATGAAGTCTTTAGCTTTCGCGGCGGTCTCGCCGTTACCCGTAACGTCGACAGCCCAGAAACTGACGCTGGAATTGTTTTGGTAGTGCCGATAGAGCTTATCCAGTTCCGGCAATTCCCGACGGCAAGCGGGGCACCAGGTTGCCCAGAAGCTGAGGATCACGACGCGTCCACGGAGTCCGGCGGAGTTGATCTGCCAACCGCCGCTCGCGGTCATCGAAAATGCGGGTGCGGATACAGTAATCCGGCGGGTCAGAACTCGAGTGGCGACCGTCGGAATCGTCGTGAAAGCGAAAAGGACGAGCATGGTCACCGGAGCGAGCAATATCATCCCCCATTTCAAAGCGGATTGATGCGACCAGAGATGGCGGGCTCGCACACCCCATACGGTGAACAAATTAGCGACCAGAAGGAGGATGGCCAGGAAAGCATGACTGATCCCGTTCCACGCGAGTACGAGCAGCGCCAGAGTGCCCCCGGAAGCAACAAGCAAGCCTTTGAGCCAGGCGTTATCGGGTCGACCAGTCCCGCGGAGAAGTCCCGCGGCGAGACACAGCAATGAAAGGACAACTACACCTCCTCGGAGATCGGCGGCTACGTGAAGAAAGCTATCGGCAACGACGAACAGAACGAGAGCTGCAAGACCGGCCAGAATATCAGCAGTGCCGGAGATGAGCCGGCTTCTCATGTGCTCTTTGCTCATAACATGGTCGGGTACGAGTGAAATTGCTTCAGAGTTCCATGCCTTTTCACTAAATACAGTAAAGTCCGGTCGTGGGGGCCGGCCACTTTTAGACCGCGATGGCTCTCGGGCGATATCCCTGCCTGGTCGCGCAGCGTTTACCGATTTTGGAAAACCGCCGATCCGTTGCGCTGGCCCAAAACGCTTTCTCGGAAGTGGCCGATAATGCTTGACATCAGGCACTTCTCGGGTGTTGATGTGATACCTTCGAGGACTAATCGCAACTACGTATTTTGATCCGTGAGGGCCTTTGAGTGATGAAGAATCGTATAACCCGACGTGATTTGTTCGCACTCACGGGAGCGAGTCTTATCTCCCCTGCGCTTCTCGCTCATCCGCAGGAAGACCCGTCGACCGTTGCCCCCGACATGGTCGTCTTTAACGCCAAGGTTATCACCGTCGACCCACAGCAACCTCGCGCAGAGGCGTTCGCGATCAAGAACGGTCGCTTTCTCGCCGTGGGGTCCAATCCCGATGTCCGCAATCTGATCCGCAGGGGTACGCCGATCTGGGACGCAAAAGGCGCCGCGATCGTCCCCGGCTTCATCGACACGCACAACCATGGGCGGGGAGCGATTCTACTGTACGAAGTGCTGGTCGGCAATCCCTTCGAAGTGGAGTTCGTCACCATCGACAGCATCATCCAGAAGTTACGGGCGCGCGCCGCGCAGACGCCTGCAGGAACCTGGGTGGAGGGGTATTTCTTCGACGACACCAAAGTGAAGGATGGACGGCCGCTTACAGTCAACGATCTCGACCAGGTTTCGAAGGACCACCCCGTTGCGGTTCACCACCGCGGCGGGCACACTTCTTTTTACAACTCGAAAGCTTTCGAACTGGCAGACGTCAACAGCCAGACGCCGAACCCGGCGGGCGGCACGTTCGACCGGGATTCTTCAGGGGCGCTAAACGGACGAGTTACGGATAACGCCAACAGTGTCTTTCATCGAGTGGGAAAACGGCAGATCGTGACCGAAGAAAACAGCGGCCTCGACGCACCGGCGGACGCACTGGACCGGGAAATCGCGGGCACTACGCACATCTCAAAGATGTTCGCGCGCTACGGCGTAACGAGTGTGCATCACGAAGGGGGCAGTCTGCCCGCGATGCAGAAGGTCCGCGCCAATGGCGACCTCAAACACCGCATCAGTTACGAAGCTGCCGGGAGGGAACTGGATGCCATGATCGCCGCGGGGATTCAGTCCGGATTTGGAGACGAATGGATCCGTTTCGGGGCCTCCAGCGAACATACTGTCGACGGTTCCTTCTCCGAACGCACCATGGCACTCAGCGTCAATTATCCCGGCACAACGTACAAGGGCAACGTCACTACGACGCAGAGCGATCTGAACGCCTGGGTCGAGAAAGTTCATCGTGCAGGCATCCAGGCCAACTGTCACGCCAATGGCGACGTAGCGATCGACATGTATTTGACGGCCTTCGAGCGCGCGCAGAAACTCTTCCCGCGCCGCGACGCCCGACCTAAAATTACACACTGCACGCTCATCAACGGTGACTTGATTCGCCGCATGAAGGCTCTTGACGCAGTTCCGGCGCTGTTCACCACGTACGCCTATTACAACTCGGATAAATTCAGCTTCTATGGTGAAGACCTGATGAAACGCTCGATGGCGTTCAGAAGTCTTCTCGACGCGGGCATCCACGTTGCCGCGGGCTCCGACTTCAGCCCTGGACCGTTCGATCCACGCATGGCGATTCAGGGTATGGTTACACGCACCGGTTGGGATGGTAAGACCTGGGGCGCGAATCAGAAGATCTCGCTAGACGAAGCGATCCGTGTAAACACGATCAACGGTGCCTATAACTCCCACGAGGAAAATACCAAAGGCTCGATCGCCGCGGGCAAATTGGCTGACTACGTTGTTCTGGCAGACGACCTGCACTCGATCCCGGTGGATAGAATCAAGGACGTCAACATCGTTCGCACCGTCGTCGGTGGTAGGGTTGTCTACGAGGGATAATTCCAGAACCGGACAGGCTACGGGCCAACTCGATTACCGCGGCATGAGGCAACGGACGAGGCAAGTACTTTTCAAGAGCGCCGAATCCTGAGCCGCACGTCGCAACAGCTAAAGGTGTTGCCGATAATGGCAATTATCTGGCGGTCGCTGTCCTTTTGAAAGTGCTAGAGAGGTCGATTTAAACAGAACTACTCGGTCCTCAACGCATCCATAGGGGAAATGGAAGCAGCGCGCCGGGCGGGAATGACGGCGGCGAAAAATGCGCAGATCGCCAATGTGCCGGCGGCGACGGTTAGCGCGAGTGGATCCCAGCTGGATACGCCGTAGAGTTGGGCGGATATCAGGCGCCCGGCCCCGATCGCCAAGGGTACGCCGAATAGCAGACCGAGCAGCACCCGGAAGGACGCCCCGCGCAGCACCAACCGCACTACGCTAGCCCGATCCGCGCCCAACGCCATCCGTAATCCAATCTCATTGGTCCTCTGCGCGACAGAATACGCCGTGACGCCATACAATCCGACCGCCGCCAGCAGGAGGGCCACGATTCCGAACAAGCCGGCCAGACTGGCAACCGCCCGCTCCTGATCGAAGGAGAGAGACACCTGCTCCTCGAGCGTTCGGATGTTGATCAGCGTGAGGTTGGGGTCCACGCCTGCCAGCAGTTCTTTGAGCACCGGCTCCAAAGCGCCGGGCTGTAAAGAAGTTTTTAGCATGATGCCGGAAACGAAGTGAGCGCTCGACTCCAACCGCTGCATCAAGGCATCCTTATAATCGATGTTCTGAGCGAGCGGAACGAAGAACATCGGCCGCGCGGGGCGACTCAGCGCAAAGCCGGCGAACTTCGCGTCACGGACCACACCGACGATCCGGAACGTCGACGCGTATTCCGGCAGATCCAAGCCGAAGTGCTGATCGAGAGGATCCTCGCCGTCTTTAAAGAAGCGCTTGACAAAGGCCTGGTTGACAATTGCTACCGGCGCCGTCGTCTCATTGTCGGCATTCGTGAAGGCCCGGCCTCGAAGCATCGTCATGCCGAGCTGCTGCATATAGTCCGCGGTGACGCGATCCCAGGACGAACCCCAGTCGCCATTTATCTGCGGCCGCGGATGCCCCGCAACGAACACCAGTTCTCCCCAATTGTCCACCAGGGGGTTGTACAGCGCGAGTCCCGCGCCCTCGATGCCGGGCAGCGCCTGGAGCCTGCGCTCCACCTCGCGATTGAGCGCCGTCAGCTTCGGCGTGGTGTAACCGGCGTGCGGCGTCCGGATTGAAACCAGCGTGCGTCCGTGAACCTCGTAGCCCAGATCCTGATGTTCCAGATTGCTCAAGCTCCGTGCCAGCATCGTTGCTCCCGCCACCAGGACCACCGACAGCGCGGCTTGCACCACCAGCAGGCTCTTGGTAGCCAGCGACGAGCGATTTCCAACGGTCCGGCCGGAACCGCGGAGCGCGTTGGCGGGATCGATGCGCGCGCCGAACCATGCGGGAGCCGCACCGAACAGGATGCCGGTGAGCAAGGCAAGTCCCATTGCAAATCCCAACACCAGCGGCGAAGGCGCAACGCTGATGGGAAGAAAATGGGCGCTCCGAAAGGCGAGCATGAGCAGAAGTCGCGCGGCGGCACTGGCCACGACCAGCCCGGCGATGCTTCCACCGACCGCCAAAACCACGCTCTCGGTCAGCGCCTGCATGACGATCTGCCTGCGGCTGGCGCCAATCGCAAGGCGAACAGCAATCTGGCCGCGCTGCCCTGCCGAGCGCGCGAGCAGCAGGTTCGCGACGTTCGCGCACGCGATCAGCAGCACCAGTCCGCAAACCGCAAAGAGAATTTGGAGGCTGCGTTTGTAGTTGTCCTTCCACTCCGCGACGCCGGAGCCCGCAGGCACTATATTGATCACTTGCTTTGGGAGAACGCGGATCACATCCGGCATCCAGTTGGAGGGGTATCCGGAGTCGTTTTGGATCCACTGCTTCAAAGTGGCCGTCAAGCGCGGAGCGAGCCCGGCCGTAGTCGCGCCGCGACGCAGGCGTCCGATCACGCGAAGCCACGCGGACACCGATTGGCGCAGCAGCGATGCGGACGGATTGATGACGGGCTCCTGCTGGATCGGGATCCACAGGTCGGTAGGATCGCTGCGCAGCGTGTCCCCGAAAAATCCGGGCGGCGCGATGCCGATCACGGTGAACGGTTGTCCCTCAACGAAAAACGCAGCGCCGATGACGGATGCGTCGGAGCCGAAGTTCGATTCCCAGGCGTGATGGCTGAGGACGATCACTGGCGTCCCTCCCGGAGTGTCGTCCGCCGGTGTGATCACGCGTCCCGCGAAGGAGGACACGCCTAACGTGGAAAAGTAATTCCCGGTGACATATTCCGCGCGCAGAGGCCTGGCCGCGTCGGCCGCTCTCGCGCGTCGCACGCCCAGGCGCCCGCCGCCCGCCTGAAATGCGGCCACTTCCTCAAACTCCGGCGCCGCGTCGCGGAGACGCTGATAAAGCGGGTAAGAGAACATCCCCCAAACATCCTGTGTACCGCCCTCGACACAACAGTCATCGCCGTCGCCGATACGATACAGGCTTGCGGGGTCGAAAACCGGAAGCGAGCGAAGCATCACAGCATCCACCAGCGTGAAAATCGCAGTGGTGCCGCCGATTCCAAGCGCCAGTGTGAGCACCGCCGCCGCCGTAAACACAGGCGACATGCGGAGCCGCCGCACAGCATAACGCACGTTGCTGATCAGAGTTCTCATCGTCGCTGTCTTTTGTACTACCTGAGCTCGGGCCAACGGTTACAGAAAACTGCAATGAGTCATACATACGATGGCGCACGCGGGGCGGCGTTCACGGTGAGCTGGCATCAAGATGCTCCAGGTCGTCTTCGTCAGTACGAATGGGCGAGCCGCGCATCGAGATTCCAGCGTCCCCTTTGAGGGCGCTGCGATTGGTGAGCCGCGTCGCGTCGTGGCTCCCGACAATGTGCCATAACGCGCCTCAGATCGGATAAGTTGGCCGTGATCATCATGGTCGCCATTCAGAACTCCCGGATGGTTTCACCGGAGCACTTTTCGGGCCGAAACTGAATGGACAGAAGAGCTGTGAGGATCGGGCGGAAACAGCTAGTAACAATTAGAGTTATATTATTGTGGACACGGGAGCCTGTGCCGATTGTGGAACGCATCCGCTTCGGGATTTTCGACTTTGATGAGCAGACCGGCGAGTTGCGCCGGGAAGGCCACCCCGTCCCCCTGCAGGCTCAACCGGCCCAGGTGCTAGGCGTCTTGCTATCCCATGCCGGCGCAGTCGTGACGCGCGACGCTCTGCGCGAAGTTGTGTGGGGAAGCGGCACATTTGTTGATTTCGACCGGGGGCTGAACTTTTGCGTAGCCCAGATCCGGTCCGCGCTGGGGGATTCGGCGGAATCGCCGCGCTATATTAAGACTCTTCCGAAGCGCGGGTATCAGTTTATTGCTCCTGTTCATGGGGTCGCGGCTCCAGCCATTTCCCCCGATGCCGCAGCGGCGCCGCGATCGCGGAGGTGGATGCTGGCCGCGCCCATCGCAATTGGCGTTGCGGCGTCAGCAGGATTGCTCGCCTGGAAGCGGCCTTGGGGAAGCGGTGGACTGCCGAGAATCGCCGTCGCCCGGTTCGACAATCAGACGGGAAATCCGGAACTGGATCGCTTCGCCGAAGGGCTGACTGATACGTTAGTTGGCGAAATGACGGGTACTGCGGCCGGTCATTATGCGGTGATCGGGAATGCGTTGATTCTGCTCCAGCCGCGGAGTTTTCGCGATGTGAAGGTGATCGGCGAGACGCTACAGGCGCGTTACGTGGTGCTGGGGCAGGTGCAGCGGAACGCGGCGTCGCTACGGGTGTTGGCGCACCTGATCCGACTGCCGGAGCAGACTCACCTGACGGTGGCAAGGGTTGAGTGCGACCCGAGCGATCCTCTGAAGGCGCAGGCAGAGCTGGCGAGGCAGATCGCCGCGACCCTTTATCGCAAACTGAGCGCCTCACCTGCCGACGAAAGAAGCTGAGTAGACGAGGGTTGCGGGCTTACATCTTTTTCATGAGCGAAATCCGAGGGACGCGGTTATGATCGCTGCATGAGAATTTCACTTTCACGACGTAAATGGATTTGCGCTGCCGGTTTCGGGCTTCCGTTGGCGCGAGGGATCGCCGCGCCTCCTCCCGCAAGAGTGGGGGTGACGGACACGTTTCCGATGCAGCCGGTGGAACTGGTGAAGGAGATGGTGACGGTGGCGCATGGAAATGTGAAGCGTGTTCGGGAGCTGGTGGAGGCGCATCCAGCATTGGCGAAAGCGTCTTGGGATTGGGGCTTCGGCGACTGGGAAGCGGCGATCGACGCGGCGTCGCACGTCGGGAACCGGGAGATCGCGGAGTACTTGATCGGCAAGGGGGCTCGGCCAACGCTGTTCACGGCGGCGATGCTGGGGCAACTGGAGGTAGTGAAGGGGCTCATCGCGGCCCATCCGGGGGTGCAGCGGTCCGCGGGTCCACACAGCATTAGCCTGCTGGCTCACGCGAAGAATGGAGGGCCGGAGGCGAAAGAGGTTTATCAATATCTGGAGTCGTTGGGCGATGCGGGGTCGCCCGCGCCGGCTCCGATCTCGGAGGAGGAGTTGAATGCGTTGGCTGGTGTTTATTCGTTCGGGGGCGGTCCAACAGAGCAGATCGAGATCAAAGCCAACAAGAGTCAACTCTTGTTCACACGGACGGGCGCGACTCCGCGCGGGCTGGTCCATCTGGGCGATCGCGCGTTCCATCCGGCGGGGGCGAGCGCGGTGCGAATCCAATTCAAGGATTCGACGCTGACGATTCACGACCCGGAGCCGATACTCGTGGCGACGAAATCGAGGTGAATAGCTCTTTTCACTCTCGCGGCGATTTAGATGAGCGACATGCGTTTGGACGCGTTCTGAGACTCTGGGCCTTCCGATAATGACCGGCATCAGGCGGGCGCAAGACCCGCCGGCCAAGTATTTCAATCGCGAGGTTAATAATGCGTTTTCAGGTGTCCGGTTCACAAAAATGCAACGAGAATAGAAAAGGTCAGTGCTCTGATCAAGATGGATGTCAAGATGGGAATATGAAGTAGAAGCACCTGATCGCGCACGATTGTAGGATTCATGGCTCATGGGCACCACAAGAACGTCAGTCGGCGTAGCGTGCAAGAGCACGCTCCAGCGCCTCCAGAGTCACTGGTTTGGAGACATAATCATCCATTCCTGCTTCGATACAAAGCTCACGATCGCCATTCATTGCGCGCGCCGTCATGGCGATGATCGGAGTTCGGGTGTCTGCCGCCAATTCCCGCCTGCGAATGCGACGCGCTGCTTCGAATCCATCGATGGAGGGCATTTGTACGTCCATCAGTATCAAATCGAACCGGGTTTCGCTCCACCTGTTCACCACTTCAATTCCATCTCCTGCGAACGTCGTCTGATGGCCCAGACTTTTCAGCATCGCTGCTGCAACTCTCTGGTTTACAGCATTGTCCTCGGCGACCAGTATAGAAAGCGAACGCCCTGCGGAGCGCTTTTGAGCCGGCGCTCGCGCAATCGTCTGGGTCCGCGTTGCCGCCAACGCCCGGTGTATCGTTGCGAGCAATTCGGAAGGCTTGATCGGTTTAATTAGGTAAACGGCGCGCTAGTCATCGACGGTGGTTGGAATGTGAAAATCGCGAATCTTCTCGCCGTGCGGATAGCGAACAATATCTCGGATTCGACGATCGTACATACCCTGAGGTCGATCCTCCGGATACCAGACAATTTCGTAGATGAAGTCGCCGAGATGGAGCACGAAACCGAGCCGGTCCTGTTCCGGAGAGTTTTCATCCTCGAAAATCATCCGACGATAAGCATTCTGCGCTCCGTCATTGACGTTCTGGCAGCTTACGAATGCAAAACGAACAGGTCTGGCATCGTCAGCGGCGGGAGCCGTGACTGTTCGACCGATGCGGCTGCCGAAGCCATTGAGGTCGGTAAAGCGATACCAGCAGACCCGAGCCGATTTCAACCCTCCAACCAAAACGCGGCAGATCCAGTCAGTCGAGGCCGAAACGGGAGCAGACACCGTCGCGACGACGCGATCGAAGGAGCTGTCCTCCGCGACCTCGACGTTCAACCGGGCGACGGGCTGATCCCTGACCGGCGGCCGGCGCGTCCACAACAGAACGCTGGTGCTTTCGAAGTCTCCCGATGCAACCCCCTGTGGGAACAAATCTCGGCGCTCACGCCATTGCTTCTTCGATTTTTTCGCGACCGGGCTGCCCCAAGCTGCGGATGCACCCAAAGAGGCCGCAAATTCAACAAAAGAACGTCTCGTGGTAAAAGACATGGCGCTATTGCTGCGAGGTAAGTACTCAGCTTATCAGCAGCTAGTGATTTTGGGCGCCGCGACGGTCCAGGCTCGCGCCGCCCGGCGGGTTCGTCGCAATGATACTCAAGACAAATCTGTCGAGACCTCAAGCTGAGCAACGCCCAGTTTCTGGAGATCAAAAGGCGGGCGCGGGAAAAGTATGATGCGGCACGCTAGGCCCATTAATTCGGCTTCCACATTCGGCGAAGACTTAGGTTGCGACTAGAGGTCGCCCCGCCTCGCGCAAACCTGTAGGCGTATGCCAAACCGTACACGCAAGAAAGCCACCCGACCTGATAAGGGTCTTGATTCTGTCCAGAATGCCCACCGCGTAGTTCTTGATCCGTAGGAGCCTATTAAGGAAGTGACGATCACTAGAACCTTGCTCTCTCAGGTACGAAACGCCAACTTTGGAACTATTGCGGGCTGGGCCTGCGGACGCGGAGCAGCTGCGAATACCGGTACACAGGGGGACAACTGCAGCACTCGCGGAAACCACCGGCGCTGCGCGGTGTCACGTCAACCATAATCATGATCTGAAGAATCTCCTGCAAGGATGATCCGTTGGGAGAGTTCTATCAGAATATACTGGCCAGCGGGATGGAACCCCGATGGCGCGTGCCTGACTCTGGCGCGCAAGATTGCGGCCATTGCATTAAAGATCTGGAAGAAAGGAGAACGCTTCGATCCGGCAAAACTGAAACAACAAGCAGCTTGAGCGCGTAACGAGAGCCGATGCCGACCGCAGGGTCATTCCTGCTGCTGGCCAGTCGAGTTTCGCGAAGCGCTCGGTTCGAGGGAGAGGAAAATCTCTCCGTTCTCTGCGACTCTGCGTGAAATGGATTACCGAATCGGAGGCGTCTATGCTTCCGGCGCCTCGCCCTCTTCTTTACCTTGCCGGATCGCGTTGAGACGCTCTTCGCGGCGCTTGGCTCTATCCGCGGCACGCTTGACGAGCTCACTGCCGACCAGTTCGATCATGGCCTGCTCCGCTCCATCGCCCTTGCGATTGCCAAGGCGGATGATGCGGGTGTAGCCGCCGTTGCGCTGGCCGAAACGCGTGCCGAGTTTGTCGAACAGTTTTTTAACAGACGACGGAGTTTCGAGGAACGCCGCGGCTTGACGGCGGGCGTGCAACGTATCGCGCTTGCCGAGCGTGATCATCTTATCGACCAGCGGCTTGATGGCCTTCGCCTTGGGAACCGTGGTGACGATGCGTTCCTGGTCGATGACGCTGGTGACCAGGCCTTTTAGTAATGAATTGCGCGAGCCGGCGTCGCGTTTGAGTTTGTAGCCGGATTTCTTGTGTCTCATATTTATTCCGCGACGGCGCCTTCTTCGCCTTCGTCATCGTCGTCCTCATCGTCATCATCGGGGATGTCCGCGCCGTCGTCGTCAATGGATCCGATCGCGGCGGGCGTGCCGCTGGGGGAAACCAGGCGGCCCTGCGCGTCGAACTTCATGCCGAACGTCAGGCCGAGACCAGAGAGGATTTCCTTAATCTCGTTCAGCGATTTGCGGCCGAAATTCTTGGTGCGCAGCATTTCGGCTTCGGTCTTCTGCACCAGGTCGCCGATGGTTTGAATATTGGCGTTCTTGAGGCAGTTGTAGGAACGGACGCTGAGTTCCAGCTCTTCCACCGAGCGGTTGAGCACTTCGTTCATCTGGCTGAGGGCGCGCTCGGCCGGCTCCTCGGCGGATTCGGGCAGCTCTTCAAAGTTGATGAAGATCGCCATGTGATCTTTGAGCAGCTTGGCTGCCTGGCCGATGGCGTCGGCGGGGGAGATGGCTCCGTTGGTCCAGACTTCGATGGTCAGCTTGTCGTAATCGGTCATCTGGCCGAGGCGCGCGGCCTCGACGGAGAAATTGACTTTACGCACGGGCGAGTGCACGGAGTCGATCGGAATGTAGCCGAGCGGCAAGTCCTCGTCGTTGTTGCGATCGGCTGAGACGTAGCCGCGGCCGGACTTGAGGCGCATTTCAATGGAGAGCTTGCCGCCTTCGCCGATGGTCGCGATGTGCATGTTGCGGTCGAGTACTTCGATGTCGGAATCGGTCTCGATCTGGCCGCTGAGGATTTGCCCCGCGCCGTCGGCCTTGAGCCGCACCGTGCGCATGCCTTCGGCCATCATTTTGAAAGGGACCTGCTTCAGGTTGAGAATAATGTCGGTGGCATCTTCGGCGACGCCGGGAATGGGACTGAATTCATGCGCCACCCCTTCGATGCGCACGGCGGTGATGGCGGCGCCTTCAATCGAGCTCAGCAGCACGCGGCGCAGGCCGGTGCCGATGGTCGATCCAAAGCCACGCTCGAACGGCTGCGCGTTGAACATACCATACCGCTCGTTGAGCGTTTCTGTGTTGGCGACTAATCGCTTGGGTTTCTGGAATCCTTTGAACATATGTAGGCTCCTTTTACTTCGAGTACAACTCGACGATGAGCTGCTCGTTCAACTGAATCTGGACGAGCTCCTCGCGCTTGGGCTGGCTGACGACGCGGCCCTTCAGATTTTCGCGATCGACTTCCAGCCAGTTGGGACTCGGAGCATGCGCCGTGGCATCGCGCGCATGCAAAATGGTCGGGTTATTCTTGCTCTTTTCGCGGACTTCAATCACATCGGTCGGCTTGACGAGAAACGAAGGAATATCGACGCGCTTACCGTTGACGTTGAGATGGCCATGGCGGACCAACTGGCGGCCCTGGGCGCGCGAAGTGGCGAGTCCCATCCGGTAAAGCGTGTTGTCGAGACGCCGTTCGAGCATGTTGAGCATGTTTTCGCCGGTGATGCCCTTCATGGCGCTGGCCTTTTCGAATAAATTCCGGAACTGGCCTTCGAGAAGCTGGTAATAACGGCGGGCTTTCTGCTTTTCGCGAAGCTGCAGGCCGTAGCCGACGATCTTCGGCTTACGATCCTTGCCGTGCTGGCCCGGAGGGAAGTTGCGCTTCTCAATGGCGCACTTCTCGGTGTAGCAGCGCTCGCCTTTCAAAAACAATTTCATGCCCTCGCGCCGGCATTGCCGGCACACGGGACCAATATATCGAGCCAAATCGGACCTCCCTGGCTGCTTTTCTTAAGCAAGCCACTTCAAGTAGGTGCAGTTTACAACGCCTATGGCGCCTTCGTCCTGCTTAGTACAAAATCAAACGCGGCGCTTCTTGGGCGGCCGGCAGCCGTTGTGCGGAATCGGCGTACGATCCCGGATGGAGCGGACATCGAGGCCCGCGGTCGACAGAGCGCGAACCGCAGATTCGCGACCCGCGCCGGGTCCGCTCACCGCCACTTCGACGGCTCTGAGACCGGATTCCTTGGCCTTATTCGCCGCTGTCAGCGACGCTTGCTGCGCTGCAAAAGGCGTGCCCTTCCGCGATCCGCGGAAGCCCAGCGAACCGGAACTGGACCAGGAGATCACGTTGCCCATGGGATCCGTGATCGTCACGATAGTGTTATTGAACGACGCCTGCACGTGGACGCGGCCCATCGGCACAGAACGCTTTTCCTTCTTCTTAAATGCCTTCTTCTTGCCGGCTTTCGCTGGTGCTTTTGCCATGTTATGTCTTACCGGTCGCTTTCTTCTTGTTGGTTACCGTGCCGCGCCGCGGACCCTTGCGGGTGCGCGCATTAGTGTGGGTGCGCTGGCCGCGCACGGGCAGGCCCCGGCGATGACGCAGGCCGCGATAGGCGCCCATCTCGATGAGGCGCTTGATATTCATCGAGGTTTCTTTGCGGAGGTCGCCTTCGACCGCGCCTTCGGACTCGATGATCGTGCGAATCTTGTTGATCTCTTCTTCGGTCAGGTCGGAAATCTTGGTGTCCGGGTTGACGCCCGCGCGGTGGCAGAGCGAATTCGCCCTGGTCCGTCCGATGCCGTAAATATAAGTGAGACCGATCTCGGTCCGTTTCTTTGCCGGTAAATCTACGCCTGCTAAACGCGCCATTTTTCGTTACCCTTGCCTTTGCTTATGCTTCGGATTGGTGCAGATCACGCGCACCACGCCTTCGCGGTGGACGATCTTGCACTTGTCGCACATTACTTTGACCGATGCTCTAACTTTCATACAATCCTTCCTTTACGGCCTGGTCAAAACCCAAGGCCCATTTGCTGTAATCGCCACCGTGTGCTCGAAATGCGCCGAGTATTTTCCATCCTCGGTCACCGCCGTCCAACGGTCCGGTTTCACCCGGCTGCCCGCCTTCCCGGCGTTCACCATCGGCTCGATCGCCAGCACCATTCCCTCTTTCAACCGCGGATTCTCGCTCCGCCGGTCGACATAGTTGGGAACCTGCGGCTCTTCATGCATCTGCGTTCCGATGCCGTGGCCCACGAATTCCCGAACAACCGAAAAACCGTTCGCGGTCACGTGCCGCTCCACCGTGCCGCAGATATCGAACAAGCGGTTGCCGGGCCGCGCTTTCTCAATCGCCAGCTCCAGCGATTCGCGCGTCACATTCATCAACCGCTGCGACTCTTCCGAAATCTCACCCACCCCGACCGTGACGGCCGAATCGCCGTAATAGCCGTTCAACTGAACGCCGGTGTCGATCGAGACGATGTCGCCCTTCCTAAGAACCCTCTTCAGCGAGGGCATCCCGTGGACGATCTCCTCATTCACCGAAGTGCACAACACCGAGGGGAATTTTGTTCCCGCACTCGGCGTCGAATAACCCTTGAAGGCCGACCGCGCACCCGCGTCCGCCATCATCTTTTCCGCGGTCACTTCCAGATCGTAGGTCGTAACGCCTTCCACCACCATCTTCTTGAGGGTGTCCAGGATGTTCCACACCAGAAGGCCGGCGGACCGCATCTTCTCGAGCTCCGACATGTTCTTGCGCACAATCATGCCTGCTGACTTTTCACCGGGCCCCCGTTGCCGCGGCGGCTTTCAATCCATTCCCGAATCCGCTTCGCGATTACCAGCGGCGAACTTGCCGCGCCATCCACTTCACACACCGCGAATCCTTCTTCGCGCAAACATTCCAACACCGGAGATGTCTGACGATCGTACGCCCTTAACCGCTCCGCAACCACTTCGGGGCGATCGTCGTCCCGGACCACCAGTTTCGATCCGTCGTAATCGCAAACTTCCGAAACTACCGGAGTTTTTGACGACACGCCGTACAGCGCGCCACAGGTCGGGCAGAGCCGCCGCCCGGAGAGACGGGCAATAATAACATTATAATCGACTTTCAGGTGAACCACCACCGGCACAATCCCTTTACCGGCCAGCACCCCTGAAATCAGCCTGGCCTGATCCACCGTCCTCGGGTATCCGTCGAGGATAAACCCGTTCACGCAATCCGGCTGTTCGATCCGCTCCTCCACCATCCGATTCACAATTTCGTCCGGCACCAAGCCGCCGGCTTTCATGATGTTCGACGCCGCTTCTCCCAGCGGATCGTGCGATGCCGCGCGTTCCCGCAGCATATCGCCGGTCGATATATGAGCCACTCCCAATGCCTGACGCAGCAACTTGGCTTGCGTCCCCTTCCCCGATCCTGGGGGACCGAACAAAATCAGGCAGAGTCGACTCATTCACTCGCTTCGTCGGGCTTGCCTCCAAAAATCAAACACTGCTGCGGCGGCCCCGAATGCGGCCTGCGCGCGGCGTAAAGCCTTCGTAATGGCGCATGATTAACTGCGCCTCGATCTGGTTGACGGTATCCATCGCCACGCCGACGACGATCAGCAGCGAGGTCCCTCCGAAGGAGAAATTCACTCCCAGGCCATCGAGCAGCCAGCGCGGGAAATGCGCGTCAATAAAGTTTCCAACCAGCGGCAGACGCTGCAGCTTGATGCCCGCGATCATGATCTGCGGCAGCAACGATAAGACGGCCAGGTACAGGCCGCCCACCACTGTGATCTTGGTCAGAATCTTGTTCATGTAGTCGGCCGTATTCCGGCCCGGCCGAATGCCGGGAATGAATCCGCCGTACTTGCGCATGTTGTCCGCTGCTTCGTTCGGATTGAAAATAATCGACACGTAGAAGAAGCAGAAGAAGATAATCAGAACGGTGTAGAGCAGATAATAAAGAGGCGATGCACCTTGGATCGCGCCCAGCATGCCGCTCAATACCGTCGAATTCTTTACGAAGTCGAATTGCATCGCCGTCATCGGAAATGCCAATAGCGAACTAGCAAAAATCACCGGGATTACGCCGCCCGCATTAACCTTTAACGGCAAGTGCGTCGACTGCCCCCCCATCATTCTGCGGCCGATGACGCGTTTGGCGTATTGGACTGGAATGCGGCGCTCCCCCCGCTCGACTAATACGATAAATCCCACCACGGCGATCATCATGGCGACGATGACCAACACCTGAATCAGAGGCCAGTCGCCATTTTGAACCTTAGTCACCATGTCGGCAATCGCAGTCGGCAGCCCGACGACGATGCCGGCAAAGATGATCAGCGACATGCCATTGCCAATACCGCGCTCGGTGATCTGCTCGCCCAGCCACATGATAAAGGCCGAGCCGGCGGTGAGCGTCAGGATCGTCATCGCGGTAAAACTAAAGCCCGGGTGAGTGACAAACGGCGTGGTCGAATGCGAGAGCGTTTCAGCGATGCCGAAGGACTGCACCAGCGCCAGGCCGACTGTCAGATAACGGGTCCATTGCGTGATCTTGCGCCGCCCGATTTCGCCTTCCTTCTGGAGCTTTTCGAGGGTCGGGACAACCACGGTCAACAATTGCAGGATGATCGACGACGTGATGTACGGCATGATGCCGAGCGCGAAAATCGTGAGGCGCCGGAACATCCCTCCGCTGAACAGATCGAGAAAGCCGAACAGAGATCCCTGGTTCTGCTTGATGTATTCCGCGAAGCGGTTTGTATCGATGCCCGGGATCGGAATGTGCCCGCCCAGGCGATACACCGCGAGCATAGCCAGCAAGAACAGGAACCGCTTGCGCAGATCCGGTATACGGAAGATGTTACCGACGGCTTCCAAAAACCTCATGCGATGTTTCTCCGGGCAAGATTACTTCTCTGCACTGATTTTCTCTTACCGATCACTCTTATGCGATCACTTCGGCCGTACCACCGGCGGCCTGAATCTTCTCGAGCGCGGACTTCGAAAACACGTGCGCCTTCACGTTGATAGCCTTCTTCAGTTCGCCCGAACCTAGAATCTTCAAGCCGTGTTTCTTCTTATGGATCACCCCCAACTCCAACAGCGAGTCGAGATCGAACGAGCTGCCTTCGAGCGCCTCCAGCGCCGCCACGTTCACAATCGCATATTCCTTACGGAAAATGCTGGTGAAGCCGCGCTTCGGCAAACGGCGGTGGAGCGGCATCTGCCCGCCTTCAAATCCACGCATGCGCGAATAGCCGGAGATTGACTTGGCGCCCTTCGCGCCGCGGCCGGCAAATTTTCCGCGGCCGGTGCCCATCCCCTGGCCGAGACGGCGTTTCTTCTGTTTTTGTCCGGCAGGAGGTCTTATTTGGCTGAGATTCATAAGTTACTCTTCGCTTTTCACTAATCCGCTTTTTACTAATCTGCTTTTATTAGTCAACGATCGCAAGCAAATGCGGAATCTTCTTGACCATGCCCCGGAACGCCGGCGTGTCGGGCTTAATCACCACCCGGTTTAACGTCCGGAGACCCAGCGCCCGCACCATCACTTTGTGCTTATCCGGCGTGCAGATCGTGCTCTTTATTAATTTAATTTTGATCGTTCCAGGCATAATATCAACCTTATATCTTGTCGAGCGCCAAGCTAAATTTTATCCAGTGCCAAGCCGCGCAGATCGGCGACCTCGCCTTTGTCGCGCAACTGTTCCAGCGCGTCGATGGTCGCCTTCACCACGTTGTGCGGATTATGGGAGCCCAGCGACTTGGTCAAGACATTCGGAATCCCGACGGCGGTAATGACCGCGCGCACCGCCCCACCCGCGATAACACCCGTTCCATCCGGGGCCGGCTTCAGCAGCACGCGTCCGCTGCCGAACTCGCCCACCACCATATGCTGGATCGTGGTCGCCAGCACGTTGACTTTCCGCAGATTTTTCTTTGCCGCTTCGATGCCCTTCTTAATCGCCGCCGGCACTTCCTTCGCCTTACCGGTGCCGAATCCGACAATCTTCGCGCCCGGATCGCCCACCACCACGAGAGCCGAGAAGCTCAGATTTTTACCGCCCTTGACGACCTTCGTCACACGGTTAATCGACACCACCTGCTCTTTGAGGTTCAGGTTGGTCGAGTCGATGCGCTTTTGCATGCCCATATTTTTAAAATTCCAGTCAGCCTAAAATTCCAACCCAGCCTCGCGGGCCGCTTCGGCCAGCGCCTTGACGCGGCCGTGATACTGATAACCGCCGCGATCGAACACCACGGCCTTGATGCCTTTGTCCTTGGCGCGCTCGGCCACAAGCTTGCCGATCTCCTTCGCCCCAGCGACATTCCCGCCGTTTTTCGAATCCTTCTCGCTCGAACCCGCCGCGACGACGGTATGACCCTTGGTGTCGTCGATCACCTGCGCGTAAATGTGCTTCACGCTGCGAAATACCGCGAGGCGTGGACGATCCGCCGTACCCGAAACGCGGCTGCGGATGCGCTTGTGAACGCGCAGCCGGATGATATTCTTAGAATCCCTTCGTGCCATAGCTTATTTCCCTCCACTCGCGCCGGTCTTGCCAACCTTCTTACGCAGCGCTTCGCCGGTATAACGGACGCCTTTGTTCTTGTACGGATCCGGCTTACGCAGCGCGCGCATGTTCGCCGCCACCTGCCCCAGCAACTGCCGGTCGGAGCCGGTCAAGACCAGGTGCGTCTGCTTGTCGATCTTCATGTCGATTCCATCCGGAAGATAGAACTCGATCGAATGCGAATAACCCAGCGTGAACGTCGCGATGCGACCCTTCAAATCGCAGCGGTATCCGATACCGACAATGTCGAGCTCGCGAGTGAAACCGGTCGAGACACCCTGCACCGCGTTGGCCGCCAGCGCGCGCGTCAACCCGTGCAACGCGGCTTTGCTCTCGTCGTCGCGCTGAAATTCGGCGATGCCGTCTTTTTGAGACAACGTGATGCCGGCCGGAACCGGCACGGTCTGCTTGCCCTTCGGCCCCTCGACATTTAAATGCCCTTCGCCGGCAGTGATCTTCACGCCCTTCGGCAGAGGCAGCAGTTTTTTCCCTACTCTAGACATACGTTCCCTTTGTTACGCTTCTCATCAAAATGTTAAGCTTCTCATCAAATGCCGGCCTACCAGACATGACACAGGACTTCGCCGCCCACGCCCTGCTTGCGCGCGGCCGATCCCGTCATCACGCCCTGCGGCGTCGTCAGAATATTAATTCCCAGGCCGCCCAGCACCCGCGGCACTTTCTTCGAACCGACGTATACACGGCACCCCGGGCGCGAGACCCGCTCGATGCGCGAGATCACCGGCACGTTGCCGGGCGTGTACTTCAAATAGATACGGATGGATTTCTTAGTGCCATCCTCGGTCAGCTTGAAGTTCGCGATGTAGCCTTCATCCTTGAGGATTTTCGCAATATCGTTCTTCAGCCGCGATGCGGGCACATCCACTTTGGCGTGGCGCGCCGAGAGCGCATTCCTCATGCGCGTCAACATATCGGCGATAGGATCCGTTGTCATCATTCCTTTAAAACCCTCCCAGCACTACGCTCGCGCCTTACCAGCTCGCTTTGATCACGCCGGGGACTTCGCCCGCCAGCGCCAGTTTCCGGAAACAGATCCGGCACAGCTTGAACTTCCTCAAAAATCCGCGCGGCCGTCCGCAACGGAAGCACCGGTTGCGGTGCCGGCAGGCGAACTTCGGCTTCTTGCCGGCCGCGATCGACGCCGCTGTCGCTGCGGCAATCTTTTCGTCTCTTGCAATCTTCGCTGTCGTCGCCATTGTCTATCCTTAACTTCGTCCCGCCCTACTGCGTCCGGAACGGCATTCCGAGATGTTTCAACAACGCCAGCCCCTCGGCATCGGTCTTGGCGGTGGTGGTGATGCAGATATTCATTCCCTTGGTTTTGTCGACCTTGTTATAGTCGATCTCCGGGAAAATTAACTGGTCCTTGATCCCCAGCGTGTAATTCCCGCGCCCGTCGAACGACTTCGACGACACGCCGCGAAAATCGCGGACGCGCGGGAGTGTCACACTTACTAATCGGTCCAGAAATTCGTACATCCGGTCGCCGCGCAGCGTGACGCTACAGCCGATCGCCATGCCTTCGCGCAGCTTGAACGCGGCAATCGATTTGCGCGCCTTGTTGATCACCGGACGCTGGCCCGCGATCTGGCTCAGCTCATTCACCGCGCCGTCCATCAGCTTGCTGTTGCCGGTGGCTTCGCCCAGCCCGATATTGACGCTGATCTTTTGTACCTTCGGCACCGCCATCCGGTTGGTGTAACCGAACTCCTTGGTCATGGCCGGGACGATGTTTTTTAAATACGATTCTTTGAGACGTGCCATATTACGCCTTCTTATCCAAAAGCTCGCCGCCCTTTTTGGCAACGCGCACATGCCGCTGAGATGCGCCCGTGCCTTCAATCCGGTACCCAATCCTGGTCGCGACACCGCCCGAGGTCACAATCATCACGTTCGATACCGCGATGGAGCTCTCGCGCTCCGCAATACCGCCCTTGATCTGTTTTTGCGGATTCGGCCGGGTGTGGCGCTTCACCATGCTCACGCCCTCGACCAGCACCCTGCCGCGCACCCGGTCGATGTCCAGCACGCGTCCGGTCTTGCCTTTGTCCCGGCCGGCGATCACCTTCACGGTGTCGTCTTTTTTAATCCGGATTTTCAACTTTATTTTCGGCTCGTTCTGATGCCGAAATGGAATTTTCTTCGCCATGGAAACTTAAATTACCTCCGGCGCCAGCGAAACGATTTTCATGAACTTCTTCTCGCGCAGCTCGCGAGCCACCGGGCCAAACACGCGCGTCCCCATCGGCTCGCCCACTTCATTGATCAATACCGCGGCGTTCGTATCGAAGCGGATGTAGGTGCCGTCCTTGCGGCGCGTCTCTTTGCGCATCCGCACGACCACGCAGCGGACCACTTTCCCCTTCTTAATGGCCGAATCGGGCGCTGCTTCCTTCACGCTGGCGGTGATTATGTCACCGAGGCCGGCACGCAATCCGAGATCCCCTCCGCGCGGCAAAATACATTGCAGCCTGCGCGCGCCGCTGTTGTCGGCGACCTCGAGAATTGTTCGCATCCCAATCATAAAATTCTGGTCTCCACGTTCTTTGTACGTTCCGGACTGGCTACTGGCTACTTTTTCTTCTTCGCGGGCCGCTTTTCCGGACCCGTCTGAATACCGATTGAGCTCAAATCCGTCGTCACCTGCACCGCTTTACGGATCACCTCGCCCAACTGCCAGCGCTTCAGCTTGCTCATCGGACGGCATTCGATAATGCGGACCACGTCGCCCGGCTTCGCTTCGCCCTTTTCGTCGTGGGCGTAAAACTTCTTGCGCTTCGTCACAACGCGCTTATACACCGGATGCGCCGCCTTGCGCGACACCTCGACCACAATCGTCTTGGCCATCTTCGCCGAGACCACTGAGCCGACTTTCTCGTTCTTAATTCCGGGCTTATATTCCGGGGCTTTCGTTTCTGGCATCCGCGATTATCCTTTACCCGACTTCCGCGGCATGCTGATCTTCGCCGATGATTTCGGCGCCGCCGTGGGCTTCACTTTTACCTGACTCGCTTCTTTCCGGACCTTCGGCGCCGCGACCGCTTTCGGCTTCACCACCGCCGACGGCTTTTTCTTCGCCGTCTCTTGCGCCACCGGCTTCGGCAGCGATTTCGCTCGCGCCGGTCTCTGGGTCACCGGCGTCGCGCCGTCCTGACGCTCGCGCAGCACCGTCAGCATCCGCGCCCGTTCCTTGCGTAGCGACCGCAGCTTCTTCACTCCGTCCATCTGTCCCATCGACATCTGGAACCGCAGACGGAACATCTGCTCCGCCGCATCCTTTATCTGC